>JAEIGA010006740.1_pt1 | contig 17478 bp, 16 predicted proteins | sample 9270691 | NCBI WGS metagenome assembly JAEIGA01 (sample SAMN17057246, study PRJNA624740) | gut metagenome | biome: biome; isolation source: fecal sample | host: Bos grunniens | place: China: Xizang | collected 2019 | reverse complement strand
TTGTTTGTGCTTGCCATCCGGATGGTAACGCAAGCGTAGCGTGCGTCTCTGCGTAATTCTCTACATAAGACTATTCCTATCCGCATGGTCTCTGCGATTTCTGCGGAGTCTGCGTGAGAAACATAAAACTATTTTCTATACAACAAAAACATCATCCTGCTGTTATATCCTATTTTTGTTTGCCTTAGGCAATGGGAACTGTCCGGTAAACGCCTCAACTCTATGAATATAAAGATGTTTGAATGGTATAAGCCCCATAGCTTGGATGATTCCCCTGAAAGGAGATAAAGCCATTAGCCCAGGGCAACGCCCTGGGTGTTGTTGCAGTCGAGACTTACGCCCTGAAAGGGCAAAAGCAATTATAAGAGTTTGAACAGCAATGCTTTTGCCCCTTCAGGGCGCAAACCCAAACATCCATAGACCCAGGGCGTTGCCCTGGGCTGGGTGCTTATTGGGCTTTCAGGCCGTTACTTCTCAAAAACTTTACCAGACACCAATAATTAGTAATATATTTCAAATTATGTTACTAATAATTTTCACGAAAATAGGTATAGTTTTTTGAAAGACAAGAAGCACACGATTTTCATGCTTTCCATTTACGCATAAAAAAGGAACTGGGATACACATTACCTTTAAGGTTCCCAGTTCCTTTAATCTATCTCCAACTTACGTTTACCTATGACGAACACCATCTAAATATGAAGTCTACATAAAGTCCTTTGAATTTACAACTTAAATCTTACACAAAAAAATCCAGGAATTCAGTCTTGTCTACAGCCTCAGAGTTTATAATTTTCTTCTTCAAGCGCGACTTCTTGTTGTAGATATTCTCCAGTTTATCCCCCATAAATAGGGCTATTGTGCGAGAAGAAAAATGAGAACCTAAATAAAGAAACAACCGAACTTCTGCATCCGTAATACCAGGGATTTGAGATTGCAGACGCAGGGTTATGTTGTTGAAATTCTCATCTACAATTTGCTGCAAAGCTCTAACTTTCTTGGTACTGCTAAATGTTGAAATTGACGATTCCAATTCTCTTAATACAGCGGTCGCATTTCGGTTACTGCCTTCATGGTCGAGGTACGTATTTATCAGTTGGTCGAGCACTTCAAACTGGTCTCCATACAATTGCTTGATACGTTGTTGAACTATATTCAAGTCTTCCTTTTGCTGCATCAGTTGCGTGTTGACTTCCTTCACTGACTCAATAATATGGTTGAGTTCATCTAATTTTCGATGGTTCTTTTCTCTATAGAAAAGGAAGGCTAACACAAACACAATCACTAACGCAACGAAGCATACGCTGAACAAGCGTTTATCAGCTTCGGCACGTTCTGCTGTTACAGAGGACTCATTTCGGTAATACTCTTTATGTTGAGCAGCAAGCTCTTCATGCATGACAAAAGTAATGGCTTTACTTTGTAAATTCGTGATTTGGCGGTCATACGTTAATGCTTGCTTATAATTTCCTCGTTCTATTTCAAAATCCCCTAAAGCACTATTTATTTGTACAGAATCTCTAAAGTTTGTAACCATGGGACGCGCCATTTTTATATAGTATAAAGCGCTATCCTCATTATGTAACTTTGAATATATACTGGAAAGCGATGCTAAATCATCAACTGTAGGCTGATTGTTGGGGAAATTTAACAAACTCAAATATGCCCTTTTTGCTTCATCATACTTATTATCCAAGAAGAGTGCACTTGCATAAAATCTCATACACTTCTCCAAAAGAATCGTATCCGTAGCCACATCAGGCAGTCGCATTAAGGAATCAAGAAGAGTGGCGGCTGAATCACAAGACCTCATACCAATCAAGGCTTGCCCCTCGTTCAATATTGCAAAAAGTTCATGGCGACGTTTACCAGCCCTTTCATACGCCTTACGCGAAAGACGGGTGTAACGCAATTCCTCTTTTGAATTGTAGGTATCATCATAGGAATCTGAAATAACTGTGTAAATTAGCCCTAAGTAGTAATTGTCACCAATCTCTATAGCATCCTTTTCCGCCTTTGAGGCAGAAATAATACTTTGTCCATAATTACCTATTTCATACTGCACACATGCAAGATAGTAATGCGCAAGCATACGGCGACGCACCTCTTTCGAATCTTCATAATAGTCGGAAGCGATGCGAATTAGGGAATCGCTCTGTGCCGCTATGTAACACTTGTACTGCGCTTGGGAATACAACAGAGCATATAAGGCTTGCTCGGCACGGGAACCGTCAGAGATGTCCATACTGTCAAGAGCTGCCAACACACCTCTGGGATTAACATCTGCATATTGCTCCAACTGCTCTAACTTACGCATCTCAGGGCTACTGCAACACACCAAGAGCAAAAGTAAAGAGGCGTTGAAGCATAAAATAAGAATCTTGTACATCGTAGCTTTATTTTTCCTGCAAAGATACCCTTAATTATCAGTACCTCGTTCCTATTATAAAAAATTTTATCAGATGCTGTTTACACTGCAAGCCTATTTTGAAAAACAAATCGGCACTTAGTTTATTTTAATCGGTACTTAATTCAAATTATTCGGTACTTAGTTTTTAGAATCACTTATATAATTTTTACGCCCCCATATCAAGGCGCAAAAATCGGCACTCCATTACTTATGGAGCGCCGATACTATCATATAAGTCCCATGAAATTGCTTGTGTAAGCATAGTATTTTCAATAAAGTCTGGCTAACGGACGTAATTGTAAAATATGAGTTCCTATATTTCAGATTTTATGCTGTTTATATCGTCACTACACGAAAAAATCAAGAAATTCTTCTTTGTCTACAGCCTCAGAGTTCATAATTTTCTTCTTCAAGCGCGACTTCTTGTTGTAGATATTCTCTATTTTTTCTCCCATAAACAAGGCTATTGCACGAGAAGAAAAACGAGAGCTTAGATAAAGGAAGAGTCTTACCTCTGTATCTGTCACTGTAGGTATTTGATTGCGCAAACGATGGATGATATTATTAAAATTATCGTTAATAACAGCCTCTAATTCCTTTATTTTTTTCGGACTACTAAAGGAAGCAATAGCCAATTCCAATTCTTTGAGAACGGCTGTAGCATTGCGGTTACTTCCCTCGTGGTCTAAGTATGTATTTACCAATTGGTCCAGCACTCCAAACTGCTCTCCGAATAAATGCTTCACACGTTGTTGCACCAAAGAAAGATGCTCCTGTTGCAAAACCATTTGACCATTTACCTCTCGTACAGTTTCTATCAACTGATTGAGTTCTGCCAATTTACGTTTTCCTTTTTCTCTGTAGAACAGCACTCCCAATATCGCAAAACCGCATAAGGAGATAAAGCATACGGCAAACAAACGACGTTCTGAGGCAGAACGTTCCTCCATAATCTGCGCCTGGCGACGAAAATAATCTCTATGCTGAGAAGTCACAGTTCTATTATACATATCAAGTATCGCCTTGTTTTGTATATCCAACATTTTACTCTGAGAGTTATAGAGTAACTGATAATCTTTGTCTAAGAACGCAGAATTGACATAGGTTGTAAGTATATGAATAGAGTCTAAATCTGTTCTAACCATTTGCTCCGCCTGCCTAATACAAACCTTAGCGCTATCCCACTTATTTTGATTTTCATAAATCCTTGCCAATCGACATAAATCATTGACATCCCAATGATAATGGTAAGAATTATGTAAAATATCATACACTTGCTTCGCTTCATCATAGTCACCAGATAAAGCCAACGCATTTGCATAATGCACTAAGCACCCAGTGTATAAAGTAGAATCCTTTTTCACGTCAGGCAGACTAATTATTGAACGCAAAAGATGGATAGCTGAATCACAATGAGTCATAGATGTAAGTAATCTACCCTCATCTCGGAAAGTAAATAGTTCATGGCGCCTTTTACCTGCTCTCACGTAAGCCTTGCGCGCCAAACGAACATATTTCAAACTCTCTTGTTTATTGTAACTATGATCATAAGAATCTGAAATTTGACTATAGATTAACCCCAAATAGTAATTGTCACCAATCTCTATAGCATCCTTTTCCGCCTTTGAGGCAGAAATAATACTTTGTCCATAATTACCTATTTCATACTGCACACACGCAAGATAGTAATGCGCAAGCATACGGCGACGCACCTCTTTCGAATCTTCATAATAGTCGGAAGCGATGCGAATTAGGGAATCGCTCTGTGCCGCTATGTAACACTTGTACTGCGCTTGGGAATATAACAGAGCATATAAGGCTTGCTCGGCACGGGAACCGTCAGAGATGTCCATACTGTCAAGTACAGCCAACACACCACTGGGATTAACATCTGCATATTGCTCCAACTGCTCTAACTTACGCATCTCAGGGCTACTGCAACACACCAAGAGGAAAAGTAAAGAGGCGTTGAAGCATAAAATAAGAATCTTGTACATAGTAGCTTTATTTTTCCTGCAAAGATACCCTTAATTGTCAGTACCTCGTTCCTATTATAAAAAATTTTATCAGGTGCCGTTTACACTGCAAGCCTATTTTGAAAAACAAATCGGCACTTAGTTTATTTTAATCGGCACTTAATTCAAATTATTCGGCACTTAGTTTTAAGGAATACTTATATAATTTTTACGCCCCCATATCAAGGCGCAAAGAATCGGCACTCCATTACTTTTGGAGCACCGATTCACTTAAAATATGCCTCAACAATCGCCATTTATTCCAAGGCATTATCTACGATATTTGCTGCTTCAACATGCTTGGAAGAAAAGAATTGACGGGACCACAAGATGGCACTGGCATGACCAATGGAAATCCCAGTTCGCAAAGACTGTTTTTCGTTTTGGGATAATGCACTTGCGTTAATCGTTTGCATTACTGCATTAAGATACCGACCATTGTCTGCATTGAGGTCTATTTGCGAAAAACCATGCATTACAATTTCCAAAATATTCAACTGATTTCTCAAATTGGGGTTAAGAGCTTTCCACTCCACATAGAAATCGTTTATGGTTTCGGAGGAATTATAAACTTCAAGCATCTGCTCGTGAAGTTGTTCGGCATTACGTTCTGCTTCTGGATTAACAAAACTTGCCCCCAAATACTTAGTTACTAAATAATTCGTTTCCGAATAGATTTGAGAAGTGGGTATCGTCAGCAATTCTTCTCCATAGTTCTTGTACAAGTTCACAAGCACGATATTATGGATATACCCTGCATTATCTAACGGAGTTTTCACCCAGGATGTGTCTGCTAATAATTGTTGATCCAAAGAACGTTCCAACGACATCAATTCGGGTCCCTCTGGATTATGTGATAGAGAAGCGACACTCTGAGCCGCCATGCAGGAAGTGACGACACTGGCAACCACATCGCCTTCTAACAATCCACCTTGGGCATCAGCATTTATGACATACAACCATTTTCTTATCTGCTTCAAATATGACGCCCCTGTTTCGGGATTAAAGTTCCCTGAATTGAGGACAGTCTTATGGGTCAAAGAAGTTAATGTTTCCGTCAATTCTTCATACCTCGGATCTTGTGCCCCCCAGTTATCAGGAACAGGTTTTCCGATTTCATCTAATGAGGAATCTTCTGTACAGCTATAGAATAAAGTACAGCTACATGAGAGCACCACGCTAAGCAAAGTGAATCTAAAAATTTTCATAACAGTTAAAGTTTAATAGGTTTGGTTTACGATTGCAAAATTACCCTCATTTCTCCGCCGAAACCAAGAAAAAGGGGGTACTAAAACCTATCAACAAACTCCGTAACTATTTGATTTTCAACACATACAAACTCTAATAGATTTTAATTCCTATCAATAATGCTAACAAACTGATTTCCTGCAATTTAGTTCAACCCGATGCAACAAAAACCTGCGTTAAATCCTGATTTTCTGCCTATTACCTAAAAGAAACGCAACTTCAAGGTATCGTACTTATAAAAAAACAGCCCAAACCTTTGTGTTATAAACTTGTTTCCCTACCTTTGCAAGATATAACTAACAATACATTTGATTACAACGATGAAAAAAGCTTTGATTACTGGCGTAACAGGCCAGGATGGTTCATTCCTCTCTGAATTTCTCTTAGGTAAAGGATATGAAGTACACGGCACCATTCGCCGTTCCTCTGTGGATTTCCGCGAACGCATTGCGCACCTCGAAGGTGAGCCTAACTTCCACCTGCATTACGCTGACTTGGGCGACTCGATGAGTCTCTTGAAGGTGATTTCCAAAGTGCGCCCCGACGAAATCTATAACCTTGCCGCACAAAGCCATGTGCAGGTAAGTTTTGACGCTCCTGAATTTACGGCAAACGTTGACGCTACGGGTGTACTCCGTGTGTTGGAAGCAGTGCGCCTTTGCGGTCTTGCTGACACCTGCCATATTTACCAGGCTTCTACTTCCGAACTTTATGGTAAGGTGGAAGAAGTGCCCCAAAACGAAAAGACGCCCTTCCACCCCTATAGCCCTTACGCTGTAGCGAAACTTTACGGTCACTGGATTGTGAAGGAATACCGCGAAGCCTATGGTATGTTCTGCTGTTCGGGTATCCTGTTCAACCACGAAAGTGAGCGTCGTGGCGAAACCTTTGTAACGCGCAAAATCACCCTTGCTGCCGCACGCATTAAGCAGGGCAAGCAGGACAAGCTCTACCTTGGCAACCTCTCTTCGCTCCGCGACTGGGGCTATGCGAAGGACTACGTAGAATGTATGTGGATGATGCTCCAGCACGACCATCCCGAGGATTTCGTAATCGCAACGGGGGAACAGCATTCCGTGCGCGACTTCTGTTATTACGCGTTCAAGCACGTGGGTATCGAACTCGAATTTGTGGGTGAAGGTGCTGACGAAAAGGGTATCGACAAGGCTACGGGCAAGGTGCTTATCGAAGTATCGCCCGACTTCTTCCGTCCTACCGACGTCGTAAACCTCTGGGGCGACCCCTCAAAGGCGAAGAAGGAATTGGGCTGGAACCCACAAAAGACTTCTTTCGAAGAACTCGTGCGCATTATGGTCGAAGCCGATATGGCAAAGGTGGCTGTAGAACGCGCTGGCGAGCACATCCGCCTCAACTTGGAAGAATATTTGGAAAAGGGAATCGTAAAGTAAGGTTTAAGTTTCTGAGGTTGTAAGGTTATGAGGACCATGCGGTCTGCGTAATCCTTAAGGACCTTAAAGACCTTAAGATTATATGCAAAAAGATAGTAAAATCTACGTGGCAGGCCACCGCGGCATGGTGGGTTCTGCTATTGTGCGCGAACTCCAGCGCCAGGGTTACACCAATATCATTACGCGTACGCATGCCGAACTTGACTTAACCCGTCAGGACCAAGTGGAACGCTTCTTTGCCGAGGAGCGCCCCGAATACGTGTTCCTCGCAGCCGCAAAGGTGGGCGGAATAATTGCAAACCAAAGCGCGCTTGCCGACTTCATGTATGAAAACATGATGCTCGAGATGAACGTCATTCATGCGGCATGGAAAAATGGTTGTAAGAAACTCGAGTTTCTCGGTTCTTCCTGCATCTACCCCCGTCTGGCGCCACAGCCTATGAAGGAAGATTGCCTGCTCACCTCTGCCCTTGAACCCACAAACGAGGCGTATGCGTTGGCAAAGATTTCGGGCCTCAAATATTGCGAATACCTCAACCGCCAATACGGAACGGACTTCATCAGCCTCATGCCCACTAACCTCTATGGGCCTAACGACAACTACCACCCCACACACAGCCACGTGCTTCCCGCCCTCATCCGCCGTTTCCACGAAGCCAAGGAGCAAGGTCTCAAGGAAGTAACCTGCTGGGGGGATGGCAGTCCGCTTCGTGAATTCCTCTACGTTGACGACCTCGCCAACCTCTGCGTCTTCCTCATGGAAAACTACAGCGGCAACGAAACGGTGAACGCGGGTAGCGGAAAGGAAATCACGATTAAGGGACTCACCGAACTCGTGGCAAAGGTCATCGGTTACGAAGGCGCCATCCTTTGGGACACGTCCAAGCCCAACGGCACGCCCCGCAAACTCCTTGACGTATCTAAGAGTGCCGCCATGGGCTGGACGGCACAAACCTCCCTCGAAGAAGGCATCCGCCTTGCCTATGCCGACTTCCTCAATAATCCCATGCGTGCGGAGCGCTAACGTCCGACTCCTCAAAAGATTATTTTAGGACAACTATAAATATCGGGTCAACGGACCCGATATTTTCTTTTTTATAATGTATATTTGTCTCGATAATTCCAACAGAAGAATAGTTTTTCTTGAAATGAACAGAAACATGGATACTCAGAAACTCATAATGTATCTGGTGCAATGCAGAAAAGATGATTTCATAGATTGTTTTGAACATCTAACAAACACATTTAGAGGACATCTAAATATCTCAATGTATGGCTATCCATTGTTTACAATCGCGGCATCGTTAAAAACATTATTGGACGAGGGATATAGTTCCGAGGGATTTCGCAAAGCGAAAGAAAATATCACTGGAATATGGGAGTATCTCGAGCGTAAGGGATACATCCCAGAGTGCGCATTTCAGTCTGTCGTCAACTTTGGCAAGCAAACCATCATATATAATGAGGACGATTCCGCCGAAAGTATTTTAGGTTACCCCGTAGAAACCTTCGAGCGTTATGGCATTCGAGCTATTGATTGCGAATTATATAAAGCTGGGGTAACATTCAATTTCTCTGAAGTTGAGAAACTTTTAGCACTTGGAGCAAATCCTGACGTTGATATTCCATGTACATTACCTCCCACAGAAGATGACGAAGAAGCTGATGACTGCTGGAATCTGACATCTCATTTATCAATGTATTGGTATGATGTATTTGAACCTTGTGAACACATCCTTGAAACTTGGGAGAATGGTATCAATAAGGTGGACGAAGAAATCGAAGATAGTTGCCTCTATCAAATCGTATGTTCAGCCGTGCATAAGATGATGCAGGACTTTATTGAAGAGAGACGGAGCCAGTGAGTGTAAATAAAACAACTTGCAGAGACACAAGGTTTATATCCATTCTATCACAAACGCCCAATAGACCTATTTCGGTAATGCCCTTGAGTTTGCCTTACCTAAAATTCTAATTTAGTATGAGCATTGATTTATCTTTAATTGTTCCCAATAAATGCCGATCTCTTCGCGATAAGGGGCATGCTAAACAATGTTTTGATGAAATGATTGAACACGTCATCAAGTATTTTGGCGGTCGCAAACAGTTTGTCACGGGAATAACAATCAAAAGATATGAGAGCCCTGACGAAGAATCCGATATATTTGAGGATATTGAATATAGTTTTGAAATACCTATATTGAGCACTACGGTATTTATGCGTTCTGGGTATTGGGAAATATGGATTAACTCAAAATATAGTGCATATTTTCATCCTTACTCCATTGATAAAAACGGACTACCAAGAATTTGGAGTAGAGAAATTTGCTTCAACGTATTGTTGGTATTTGGATGCAAAGAAGGTTGGATTTGTGATGAATATCATAGTTGGAACAGCAACATTGATTACACGATTTCCACCTTTGAAGATTGGAAGACTTATGGAGAAACTTCAAAGGATTGTACCATCTATGAATTTAATGTAATGGACTTTACCAATGGAGACCCTTATAATACTATTGGTACCAATTTTAAGTGCAAATTTCACGATTGTTATGATGAATATCACACCATGTTAGACACGTATAAGCGGAAGTTTCCAAAATATTCCGTACTATTGATTCACGCTCCGCTACAAGGGTACGCCTTGGCATCAAAAGATGGAGAGTTCTTTTTACTAAACCTTGAAACAGAAGAGCATTTTACAGAATTTCCAATAGATAATTGCCGATTTGATTTTAATGGCGCAGGTTTCCAGATATTCCGAGGTGAAGAAAGCGCATTTTTTAACAACCAAGGTAAGCAACTCACAGACTTCCGCATGGGAAACTTTTCTTGGAAATGGGCTAATCAAAAACATTTCTTGGGGCAAATTATCATTGACCATGCCACAGGTAAGCATTTCACGACAAATGGCACACTATATGTTGAGTAGAACAAAACGGAAAGATATTCCCCCTCATTTATTTCGTCCTATAGGTCAAAAAATCACTCCACTGAATTAAGTTTTGTGCAAGTTTAATGAGTTTACTGAATCCAAAAACAATGGTGAAGACAATTTGTAAATTGTCTTCACCATTATATATTTAGGAGTTCTTAAATTAAAGTGCTAATAGTGCTTAGCTAAGCGCGCACACAGCGCTTCATGCTTGCTCCGCATATACCACCAAAGCACATTCATCACGGTCAATTCAAAAATAAAATAGATCCAGGGATGGAAGGTGAGCAGGGAGAGGTAGAGCACGATGGCACGCGTGTTGAACGTCAGGATGTTTGCCCATTTCATCAGGGGGAGACTTCCTGCACGGAATTCCTCACGCAGGGGCGTGGGGATTTCTTCCTGATAACGTGCATCGAGTTGTTGCTTGAATTGCTGGAAGCGGGGGGACATTTCTTCCTGTGAAAGCGTGTAGCGGCGGTAGAAGAAGAGGAAGAGTTTATACACAAAATCCTTGCGCCACGTCAAAGCGTCATAATCCGCCTTGACCTTACGGGAATTGTCTAACTCGCTCCCCTGTTTACCCTTGATAAAATAGAGGTGGATGTTGCGATAATAATCCGCTAATTGGCATTGCTTGGCATGGCAAACGAGTCCTGAGAGTGCCGCCAATGCCCAAATCCAAATGCCCCAAGTATATTGGGGAAGGAAAGGGATGGGAACATTTTGGAGACGCAAGCAAATGGCGGCATATATCGTGAAAAACCATACGTCTCCCGCAAAGCCGTCAAGGATTCTGCCCCACAACGTTTTCTTTCCCGTAATTCTTGCCATCTGACCGTCACACGAATCGTAGAAGTTCGCCCACATCAGCAGGAGTATGCCCAGAATAGTATAGAAGTAGGAGTCAAAGTAAAAACAAGCTCCTGCCGCAGCACCCAAGATAATGCTGAGAATAGTTACCACATTAGGGTGAATATCGAAGTGCATGAACAGGCGTGCCCAAAGGTAACCTATGGGGCGCGTAAAGTGAATGTCAAGCCATTCTTCGGTGTCTTGACTCTTAAAGGTTGATTGTAGTTCAGACATAGTTATTAATAATACAATCGACTAAAGCCTTTGCCGCCTCGTTGGCACAGGGGGCAAAGCTCGGGAAGTCGTTGAAATCTATAAGCGCGAAAGTACCATCGGGGCGCACGATGCAGTCACCGCCATAAAGCGTAAACCCACAAAGGGTGGCCGCCTTGGTAGCTATTTGTTGTAGCGCTATGCGATCAAAAGAATAGGCCTGAGGCGTACCATTATATTTTTCCAACCCAAACTTACTGAAGTTCGTGGGGTAGTAAACATAAAAGAAGGGTGTACCTGCTACTCCATAGAATTTCACAAGGTCACCGACTACATGCTCGGAAACAACATACGGTGTTGTGCTTGGGAAATCTGCGAGTAAGAGTTCCGCATGTGTGGCAAAGTAACGCACATCTGTCTCTTGCTCAGCATCTCCCCCACCCGACTTTACCCAAATCGGAAAATTTAACGTAGTAGCATGAGGAATTGTTGTAAGTTCCGTTGGTGGCAATGGAATATCCGAAGTCAAGAAGTGCTTCACCTGCTCCGCACGAGTATTCGTAAGCAATGCCTCAGGGGAATTCCAAATGATGCGCCCTCCCTGTTGTTCGTAAAGAGCAAGTTGCCGCAAGACTGTCTTGGAGCGAGCCATGCTAACAATAAGCGGTGGCGCAATCATCAGGAACTCGTCGGTTATAGCATCCTCATCTATATGTTGCACCTGGAAATCTCGCGCTTCAAGTGCTTGCTGAATTGCACTTAAAACCGCAGCATCGCGCTCCACGCAATTCGGGGAGAATCGGTGAGCGCGATGCACGAGTAAAATTTTTTTATTCATTTTTGAGTCAAGAATACCTCTGCTTTTACAATGTCCGAAGCATGGTCTACGTCAAGGATTTTTGAGAAGGGGAACGCCTTAAGGCGGAGTCCGTCGGCTATGAGTCCACGCTGGTAATTGCGCATACGACTTTGCCCTTCTGCCATGCACCGTTGAAGGGTTTTCAAGGCTGGAGCTGTGAGTCCATAAATTCCTCCAGATATATACTTGCAAGTCGTAGCGGCATCCAAGAATGCAGTAATATCCAACGCCTCGTTCGTTTCAACATACAAAGGTTTTTCATCGTCCACAAAGTCGGTCACACCCATCACACCATCAGCATCCGACTGTGCAAAGTAATCAAGGTATGCGCGGAAATCGGATTCGCGGAAAATGGTGTCGACAGTGGTGAGGCAGAAAGGTTCATCTGTGAGATGCTGGGAAAGTGCAAAGAAGGAGTGCATCGAACTGGGCGTTGTTTGCACCACCAAATGAATGTTCTCACCCCCAGGTCGCTCCTTCAATTCACGTACATGTTGGGCAGCAAGGGGATTAAGGTCGTTCACAATTACCACGATGCGCTCCGCACCACACGCATTAAAGATGCGCACGAGGCGCGAAAGGAGCGGTTCGCCGTTCAAAGGAACAAGCGCCTTGAGTTGCGCCACTCCTTCTTCCGAAAGTCGGCGCCCCTCGCCTGCTGCGATGATGGCAAATTGCTTAATTCTGCGCGGCATCTTCTGTGCGCTTTTCGGGACGTTGCACAAAGTTACGACGCTCGTCCTCACGGCGGTCTTGATACAACTTGGGAAGGGGATTTGCCGTCACTTCAGCATCTATTTCGCGGTTGCGGAAAATATCGATTGCGGCATAAAGTGCCTGACGGAACGAATTTTCTGAAGCAATACCCTTGCCAGCAATGTCGTAAGCCACACCGTGGTCGGGCGAAGTGCGAACGACGTTCAAACCTGCCGTATAGTTGATGCCATCGTCCATAGAGAGCGCCTTGAAGGGCGCAAGTCCCTGATCGTGATACATGGCAAGAATACCGTCAAACTTTGTGTAATGACCAGCACCAAAGAAACCATCGGCGCTATAAGGACCAAAGATGGGAAGCCCCTCTTCCTGGAGTTTCTGAATCACAGGAACAATAATTTCCTTATCTTCGCTACCAATCGTTCCCTCATCACCATTGTGGGGATTCAAGCCCAAGACTGCCACGCGAGGAGCTGCAAGCACATAGTCGTGACGCAACACATTGTAAAGCTGACGCGCCTTTTGTTCAACACTTTCGGGCGTAATCGCTGCAGCGATGTCCTTGATGGCTACATGGGTCGTGACGAGCGCCACACGCATGTGCTCATTCGTAAGAATCATCAATGATTCACCACCAAAGTGAGATTGCAAATACTCGGTATGTCCCGGGAAATGGAACTTATCGCTCTGAATAGACGCCTTATTGATGGGCGCGGTTACGAGCACGTCCACCTTGCCTGCCTTGATGTCGGCAACGGCTGCCTCAAGCGCAACAAGGGCTGCCTCGCCAGCTTCAGCACTTGCATGCCCCAACGAAACGGCAATCTCGCGGTCGAAACAATTTACGATGTTAAGTTCACCCTCAACGGCATCGTTAGCATCTTCTATCAAATTAAAATTCGTTGTGCTTTCAATCGCCTTTCGGTGATAGGTAGCCAACTTTGCAGAACCGTAAACAACGGGAATGCAAAGGTCGAAGATGGTGGGTTCCGCAAAAGTTTTAAGAATCAATTCGTAGCCCACCCCATTGGCATCACCTTGGGTAATGGCTACACGTATCTTTTTACGAGACGAGGGCGCGAGTTGCACATCCTCTACTTCGTAGGTCGTTTGTAAATCCATATATATTGTATATTAGTAGTAGACAAGTTTTTTGTAGAGTACAGAGAACAGAGTACAACTACCGTCCGGAGTGTCGTTCACCGTTCACCGTTCACCGTTCATCGCCCCTCTTTCTCCTCCTGCTGCTTCTTCGTACTCAGCAATCCGCAAGCTGCGAAAATATCCTGACCGCGCGAAGCACGAATCGTTGTTGTCAAACCATTATTCGTAAGATAATCTCGAAATTCCACCATCTTTTCTTCCGAAGCCCCCTTAAAGGGAGTATCGGGAATGGTGTGGAAACGGATAAGGTTGACACGGCAGTCCAAGTCTTTCAACAAATCCAGCAAGGCTTGAGCATGTTTGCGCGAATCGTTGAGTCCGCCAAAGACGATGTACTCAAACGTCAGGCGGCGTTGCTTAGGTGCAGAGGGGTCACGGGGATATTTGCGACAGAAGTCGTAGCCCTTAAGAATTTCCACAACGGTCTCAATCGAAAGCGCCTTTTCGGCGGGCATAATTTCAGCACGGTCGGCAGGGATGGGGTGATGCAAACTCACGGCTAAGCTACAACGGCTTTCATCCAAGAATCGTACGAGCCCCTTTGCCAATCCTACGGTAGAAACCGTGATGCGCTTCGGACTCCAACCGTAACCCCACGATGCGGTCAACACCTCCGTGGCACGGAGCACGTTGTCAAGATTATCGAAAGGTTCGCCCTGCCCCATAAACACGATATTTGTAAGGGAGTCGCGTTCGGGCAAGGAATAGATTTGGTTCAAGATGTCGGCAGCACTCAATGATGCGGCATACCCTTGGCGCCCCGTCATGCAGAACTTACAGCCCATCTTACAACCCACCTGACAACTCACGCAAAGCGTAGCACGCTCGCCATCGGGAATGTAAACAGTTTCGATATAATCCCCCTGCGCCGTGCGGTAAAGGTATTTTACCGTACCATCTACAGAACGTTGGGCATCAACAGGTTCGGAACAACCCACACAATAGTCCTGCGACAAACGCTCACGAGCCACCTTTGAAAGATTGGTCATTTGCGCAATGTCGCTAACCTTTTTGTCGTAAAGCCAACTTGCGATTTGTTTGCCCGTAAAAGCAGGAAGTCCAAGACTGAGGGCTACATTCTTCAGCTCGTCTACGGTTAAACCGAGAAGTGATTGCATATTCGTTTTCTGTAAAAACGAAAACAAGATTAGGAATATCATGGTATCCCTAATCTCATTTATCGTATATCTCTATCGGTGGAGGTGCACCCACATCAAAGGGATAGTCACCACACACCAAGAACTTTCATCATTACTTGTTGTAAAGCAACCAAGCACCAGGGTAGTCACCAATCATTTGGTCGCGAAGTTGTGCAGCAGAAGCCTTATCACTGAATGAAGCTGCAATAACGCGGTACCAACCAGTCTGACCGTTGATCGTTTCGTTAGTCTTGATTACACGTGAAGAGTAACCCTTTGATTGGAGCAACATTTTCAAGCCTTCAGCGTTCGCCTGAGTCTGGAAACTACCCACCACAACACTAAATTCCTTGAGCTGTTCACCACTTACTACAGTCACACCACCCTGAATCTGGCGTGTACCACTAAGGTCAACGGGAGTTACGGTTGTTGTCTGCGTTGCAGTAGTCGTTTGTGTCACAGTTTCTGTAGGCACAACTACTGTGCTTGTTGTTTCAACGGGAGCAACCACTACCGCCTTCGTTGATTCAACAGCAGTTTCTTGGCTCTTCGCTTCTTCATACATCTTACGGTACATGTCTTCCTTCGCCTTACAAGACGTCATCGCCATTGCGCCAAGTGCAACCGCAAAAATTGCAAATTTCTTCATAGTGTCTATTCGTATTTTTGTTGTATTAAAAATCTAAACGGTTTTAGGGAAAACTAACTCGAAGTTAAATCAAACTAACTCCATATTAGTTTTAACAATCTCCCTATTTGTTTTATGGTTCTGAATTGCAACGCAAATTTACAACCTCTTGACCGATTAGCGCCCATAATTCCTGTAAAAAAAATATAAACTTCCTTAAATTCTCGCTGAAGGGCAAAAATTCTACAACTTTTAAGAGTCCGTGGAGAAAATCGCCCATACATTTGCACCGTGGTTGATGACCACAACAGTACAAACCTTAAACACAAAAACTACTATGAAAGGACTTAGCATTATTGCTGCCTTCGTCGGTGGCGCCGCTATGGGCGCAGCAGCCGGAATCTTGTTTGCTCCGGAGAAGGGCGAACACACACGTCAGAAAATCTGTCAGGCACTCCGCAAGAGGGGCATCCACCTGAAGGATTGTGAACTAAACAAACTCGTTGACGACATTGCCGAAAGCACTGCTGCGGGTAAGACCACGTAACACCGCGTCAACACTCGGGCGTGCCGAAAACCGACTTCGGCATGCCCCTTTTTATAGGACTTTCGCTTTTGTTCTTATGGCAAATATAACTACACACAGGTTATAGACAGAAGAACATATTTCAGTCCTCACGCAAAGACCCAAAGGGCGCGAAGCATTATGTTCTTTTGCCCAAACACAATAGTCATAGATTACACCCCGCAAGGATTACTACTTACTACCTACTACTTACCACAAACTCCCCACTACCATGTCAACGACCAATCCTGATGCGGAACTTTTCCGCAGACTCTACACCGATGTAAGAGACTATGCTAAGCCCCACCTGCGCTATGCCCGTTTGGATGCCGTCAGCAAGTTATCCACATTACTGACCTTCTTTATTCTCGGTCTTACAACCATCTGCTTGTGCGCCAGCCTCCTAATCTTCCTGACATTTCAAGCCGCCTTCTTTTTGGCATCACTATGGGGAAGTCTTGGCTTAGCCATACTTGCCATCATTGGCATTTACCTCATGCTCTTCGCTCTTATCTATCTGAACCGTCGCAACTGGATTCAACAACCCGTCACACGAATGTTACTACACACATTTAGTCTTCACACAGAAGAACTAAGCACGACCCCCATTGAAGAGATTGACCACCAAAAGGAACAATTGCAATATCAAATCCACCAGCATCAAAAGCATTTACTCACCACCCTCAACGACCTTCTTGCACCTCCTCGCCACCCTACCCTGATGGATAAGATCTTCTCTCTCGCCAACCACAGCACCGCCATCATCAAAGGCATTAAACTGGGGTTTGATTTTATCAAAAGGAGGAGGGAAACGATAACGGTGAAAGGTGAGGGAGTTAAGGTTAACGATGAACGGTGAGAGATGAACGGTGAAGGGTGAACGGAGTACGTGACCCGTCACTAATACCTAAACCTTTTCATCACAAATTCATGCCTCCCCCCCTACTTATCCCATTACCCCATCCCCGTTAAACTCTCAACTCTCATCCCTCCCCCTTTAACCTCTCACCGTTACCATTCCCCGTTCACCGTTCACCATTCACCTTTAACCATTCACCTTTAACCGTTCATCGTTAACCTTTCACCGCTCATTTCTCCCCATTCCTCTTTGCCATCTAAAAATAAATACGTAATTTTGCACCCGCTATCACGAGATGGTAGCATATAATTCAAACCTATAAAAACTATTTATTACAATGGCAACTAAGATTAGATTGCAGCGTCACGGCCGTAAGGGCTATGCTTTCTACAGCATCGTGATCGCAGACGTAAGAGCTCCACGCGATGGTAAGTTTACTGAAAAGATTGGTACTTACAACCC
>JAEIGA010006739.1_pt1 | contig 17478 bp, 14 predicted proteins | sample 9270691 | NCBI WGS metagenome assembly JAEIGA01 (sample SAMN17057246, study PRJNA624740) | gut metagenome | biome: biome; isolation source: fecal sample | host: Bos grunniens | place: China: Xizang | collected 2019 | reverse complement strand
TCAAAAGCAAAAAAAATAACAGAGAAATGATTGTATAACTTGAAAAATTTGCAACCTGGTGCTATATTCCGTATGCGCTATATCATATAGGCATAAAATTTTTCGTGCAAAAAAGTTTGGATATTATAAATAAATAATTGAAAAAAGGATGTTGAAAATGAGCCGTAAAGTAATCATTGCCGGTAACTGGAAGATGAACAAAACCGCTGCCGAAGGTTGCGCTTTGGTCGCTGAACTTAAAGAAAAACTCGCCTGCAGCTGCTACGATCAGGTCGATATCGTGGTCTGCCCGCCGTTCACCACCCTCGGAGCTGTTGTCGAAGCCGCCAAAGGCAGCCGCATCAAAGTCGGTGCCCAGAACGTTCATTGGGCCGCCAACGGTGCCTTCACCGGTGAAATTTCTGCTGAAATGCTGAAAACTTCCGGTGTTGAATATGTTATCATCGGTCACAGCGAACGCCGCCAGTACTTCGGCGAAACCGACGCTACCGTCAACAGCCGCCTCAAAGCCGCTATCGCCGCCGGACTCAAACCCATCGTCTGCATCGGCGAACTTCTGGAAGAACGCGAAGGCGGACTTACTGAAAAAGTTCTGACCACCCAGATCCGCGGCGGTTTCGACGGCATCACCGCCGAACAGATGGCTGAGATCGTGGTCGCTTACGAACCGGTCTGGGCCATCGGTACCGGCAAAACTGCCACCCCGGAAATCGCTCAGGAAACTCATGCTCACATCCGTAAAGAACTCACCGCTATGTTCGGTGCTGAAACTGCCGGTAAAGTCCGTATCCAGTACGGCGGCAGCATGAAAGCTGACAACGCCCGCGAATTGGTCGCTCAGGCTGATATCGACGGCGGTCTGATCGGCGGCGCCGCTCTCAAAGCGGACAGTTTTGCTTCTCTCATCGACGAGGCGATGGGCAAGTAATATTTTCAGTTGTTGCCGGATGGATCTATTCCGTCCGGTATCTTTGCAATTATGTGATCCGGAATTGAATTCCCGGAGCAGAGATACAGGAAGTAAAAATGAATATTCTGACAGTTTTATGCTATGCGATGATCGTGGTCGTCGCTTTGTTGCTTATCGGACTGATCATGATCCAGCCGTCCAAATCCGGCGGCATGGGCGCTGCATTCGGCGGCATCGGTGAAGCATTCGGCGGCAAAGCCGGCAGTCATCTTACCAAGACGACGGTTATTCTGACGGCGATCTTTTTTGTGATCGCTCTGGTGCTTGCGGCATTGATCGGTCACGGCGGCGGTAAAGCCGAAGTTTCCGATGAGTTCAGCAAGGCGCTGGTCGCTGAAGAAAAAGCAGCTCCTGCGGCAGAGGTCAAAACTGCTGAAGCTGCCAAAGAGGTCAAACCTGCCGAAACCGCCAAAGCCGGTGAAGCAAAGTAATTATTTAAATTTTTGGGGACTGAGATATGAAGTTGTCTGCATCAAAGATCATGTTTGTGCTGCTGATGTGCATGAGCGTATTCAGTTTGTCTGCCTCCGGAATCAAGTCTATTGAAAACGTTTCCGTGCGCACTATGTTGCTTACTTCGGCTCCGGAAGTCCGTTATTCCGGCAACCTGCAACTCCCTGCGGTCAGCAATCGTTATACCAATAACTGGCTGGCGATCATTGTCGAATATACCCCGAAATTCAAAACTCAATCCGGAAAGAAAACTTCCGCGGTTGATGCTGATGATTATCTTTATCAGCAGCAGCGGTATTTGGATAATGTCGAGGTCAAAGTTCAGGCGCTTTGCGAAGCTATCGGCGCCAAAGGTGTGGCACAGTATGCGCTCTTCAGCGGAAGCTGCCAGCTGTGGCACATCCGGTTGGATGGTGTCAAGCATTGCATCGTATTTTTCGTGCCTCCCTGGATGACTGACCGTTATTATTACCCCCATTCCAAATTGAAAGCCGGTCGTAATGTGAAGCGGATCTCCAAAGAATCTGTCAACCGCATCACCAAAAATGATCTTAAGATCGAAGTTTCCTTCAATGTTAACAACTCGGCGATCGCAACTGCCTATGTCAATGTGCAGAACACCAAGAAGAGTCCGGGCCGGGTCAACTTTAACAAGCTGCTGGAAAAGGTTCCGGCAAATTATCGTTTTAAAGGTGGGGTTTTGTCCAAGGGGCAGACACCGTGGGCATATATGGATATTAATCTTTTCGATCCGGAAAAAACATCGACAGAAAAGTGATTCTCCGGATGTAACGGTCGCAGTATAAAGAGTGTGGTACTGAATTATGGCAAAAGAAAACAAGATTCTGGCAATAGATATCGGCGGTGAAAACCTCAAGATGGCCGAATTTCAATATTCGGAGAGCGGCAGTATTTCTCTTACCGCTTTTGCTTTCCGTAAAATGGTCGCTCTTGAGGGAGAGAGTAATAGTGAGTTGTTCCGCCGTTATTACAACGAAATGTTGATGGACAATAATTTTACAGCAACCGATGTCCGCATTTCTCTGCCTGCTCAAAATTCATTTCAGCGTTTGAGCAAACTTCCTCCGACTTTGGGCAACCGTGCCGCAGTCGACAAACTTATCGAATACGAAGCATCCCAGACGGTGCCTTATCCGATCGATGAGATCGAATGGGGATACCAGCTGCTCTATCATGAATGGGAAGAAATGGTCCCCGAAGAGCAGGAGGATGGTACGGTTCAGGAAGTTCCGGTCAAACGTGAAGATAACGAAGCTCTCTTTATCGCTATGAAAAGCGAAGATGTGGTCTGCTACACCGATGTTATCGAAGAATCCGGTCGTCAGGTGCTTTCCGTCGATGTTGCTCCGGTGGCGTTGTTCAATGCGGCGCTGGCGGCGCAGATCAAGGAAAACGAATGCGCATTGCTGATCAGTATCGGCGGCAGTTCCACCAGTTTGATGATCGCGGACAATCGCCGCGTTTTCATGCGTAACATCCCGACCGCCGGTGATGCTGTTACTGCTCAGATCGCCCGGGAATTCGCCATCGGTCCGGATCACGCCGAAGATTTCAAACGCCGCTACGGTTTCGTCGCCCTCGGCGGTGCCTATGAAGAACCCGAATCTGAACTTGCTGCCAAGATTTCCAAACTCACCCGTAATGTGATGACCCGTCTGCACGGCGAAATCAGTCGTTCGGTCAGCGTCTGGCGCGCTCAGCACGGCGGTTCGACTCCCACCCGGGTGCTGCTCGCCGGCGGCGGTTCCACGATGCTTTACACCACCGAATTTTTCAATGAGAAGTTGCGGATCCCCGCCGAATATCTCAATACTTTCACCTTGATCGGTATCGGCAGTCAGGTCGACAAAGCGCTGCTTCAGTCGACTGCTCCCATGTCCCAGGAGTTGATCGGTCTGGCCATCCGCCACATCGGTCATTGCCCGTTGGACATCTCTCTGCTGCCCAAGGCGATCAAAAAGCAGATCGAACTCAATACCCGTAAAGTTTATCTTTATGCCAGTGCCGCCACCTTGATCGTCAGTTTGCTGATCTGGGTGTTCGGATTGTTCCTGATGCTCGACTTTGAAAAACGCCGGGTCAGCGAAATCAAAACTGACTTGGACAAAGCGGAAATGGAAACCAAGCGTATCCAGCAGCTCAAGAGTGAACTTGACGGTTTCACCGGTCAGTACGACGAAGTGGACACCTTCCTCAATGACCGCGGCAAATGGGCCAAGATGGTCAACGAGATCCAGAGCAAGATGCCTCCCAATATGTGGTTGGTCACCATGGAGTATGAAAGTGACCGCAAATTGAAATCCACCGGTGAGGAAAACAGCGAATCTTACAGCGAAGAGCAGGTTGCCACTTCCAACAACGATCCGAATAAACGGCAGACCGTGGATGAGGTTTCCAATAACCAGGACATCAACCGGGTCCGTCTGGTCGGCTATACCAGAAACGAAGGCACCGACCGTGGTGCGGCGGTTTACACGTTCATCCGCAATTTGAGCCGCCAGGAGGATGCGGAACGCAGTTTCTTCGATGTCAGTAACGTCCGTCGTCGTGACAGCGTTGATACCAACGACTATAACTTGTCATACTTCGAGATCATTTTGATGCTCAAAGAGCCTTTGCGGAAATAAGCGGGAGGGAATATTGTGAATAAGTTCGCTAAAAAGAATATAATGTTGGTCTCCGTGCTGGTCGGTTCCGGAATCGTCGCCGCCGTTCTGCTGATCTGTGCCGGTGTGATTTGGATCGCCCTGTCTCAGCAGATCAAGACCACTCAGAATGTCAAAAGCAAAATCAAATCTCTGGTTGCCGCCGAATTGGCTCCGGGACTTGAAAATGAATTGCGGGTCAAACAGAGTATTGACGTTTACAAGGTCGCTGCTGCCAAACAGCGCGCCCGTTTTGCTTCCCCGCTGCAGCCGGCGGTGGATGAATTTATCAAAGAATTGCAGCCGCCGATCGCTTCCCGCCTCACCGACGATCAGCATGAAAGATTGCGGGTCCGTCGTGATGATGAAAGCGAGATGAGTTCCGAGCAGATCCGTAAATTGCCGGTGCGCAAACTTACTCAGGAGGAGTTCAAGGAACTTTTCCGTGAAACCTTTGAAAGCGACCCCGCCAACAGCGATGAGGTCCAGCGCAAGACTCTGGCTACCCAGAACTTCTTTATCCCCGGCTTCCGCAGTCGCTTCCCCAACTGGAGTGCTGCATTGGCCAAGTTCGTCGCCAAAGCCAAAACTCTGACCAGCGAACCTATCGGTCAGACCAACGACGTTGCGCTGCTGCTCTCCGCCATCGGTTTCCCGCGGGCGATCCCCAACGAACAGGAATTTATCCGTCACATGGAATCTTACCGTGCCGCGATCGCTCAAAAAGCGGAAACTGCCAAACTTGAAGTGATGCCTGCCGCCGCCAACTTCCTGATCGATTCCGGCAATTCCGGTGCAAATGGCGCTATCGCCACCGGTTTTTCGGTTTCCGATATCCGGGAAATCTTTTTCCAGTGGGATGTTTTCGGCGACATTGTCGACAACCTCGGCAAGTCCGGAGTCCGTACCATCTACAACATCCGTGCCCGCAACTTCGCCGAAGCCCCGGAAGAAGGACGTAAACTTGGTAACTACAGCGAACCTATCGGTTCCTATAAATACTATCACTACACTGTCGAAATTTCCGGAACTTTGAAAAGCATCCGTGAACTTTGCGCCAATTTGGATACCTCTTACAAACACGGCAGACCCTATATCGTCCGTGCCGTCACCTTGTATGCCGAAGAAAACGGTGCCGCTCAGCTTATGGGACAGAACCAGATCAAAGAACAGCAGAATCAGCCTCAGGAAGAGGAAGAAAATACCGGCGGTCGCCGTCGTCGCCGCCGCAATGTTGAATCTAACGCTGATGCCGAAAAAGAACAGCAGATCGACCCGGAAGAGTTGCGTGCCCAGGAAGAGGCACGGATCAAAGCGTTGCCCATTGAGCAGCGTCCCGGATACGGTGTCGTGCTGGTCGGTGCCGGTGATATGTACCGTGCCATGGTCGACATTGATTATGTCGTGCTTGAGCAGAATCAATAAAGGGGGGGATGAGAAGTGAATTTTCTTAAACGCTATTACGATAAAGCGATTTTGCTGGTATTGTTTGTCTTTTTCGTGGTGCTGATGTTCTCGGTGCTGTCGATCATCGATCAGACCGGTGCGGTTACGCAGAAAGACCTGGAATTGCCCACCCGAGTTCCCAACCACACCAGCGCGGAAGCTTCCGATGCCAAATTCGATATCGAAAAATTGTGGAAAGAACGCGCCTTGAACTGGGAATCCGGTGCCAAGGGTGCTGACAAAGAGACCGTTTCCGATCTGGTGAAAGCCGAAAAACTTGCCGTTTGTCCCTATTGCTCCGAACGTGCCGGCAACACCAAGGTACTTATTCCATTCTCTTCATTCGGCGCCAAGTGCCCCAATGAAGATTGCGGTAAAGATCTCCCGGTCCCGCATGATGCTCAGGCTGCGCTGGTTATCACCGCCAACGATACCGACGGTGATGGTATCTCCAACGAAGATGAGAAAAAATATGGTCTTAATCCCGATGATGAAAACGACGCCAACTACGACCTGGACGGCGATGGTTTCAGCAACCGTTACGAGATCATCACCGCCAAGACTTCTCCCAATAACAGCAAAGATCATCCGCCGCTCTGGCACCGTCTCTATATCGCCGGTGTCCGTAAGGTCGAATTGCCGATCAAGCTGATGGTGGTCAACACCAACAACAGTCCGGATAAATCCAAATGGGATATCCAGTACAACCTGCCCCGTACCCGTCGCAACCAGGTTCGTATCACCAGTAACTTCGTTGTACTTGGTGACGAGATCCAGGTCGACGAAAATGATAAACGTATGTATAAGATCGTCGACGTCCGCCACGTCGAAACTGCCGGAAACAAAAATGTTCAGGCTGCTGCCGAGGACAAAAACGAGGAATCTTCCAACGTCGGTAAGTTCGCTGTCCGTCTCCGGGAAGTCGTCGAAGACGAGCGTTTTGTTCCGGATGAATTTGAAATGGTCACCGGTGAACCGGTCTATTCATCTGACCTCCGTCCGATTTTCCAGGACAGCGGTATTCCCGGATCTGCACCGATTGTCCGCCGTATCGGTTCTGATATCATCATCTATCGTGAAGTCGCCCAGCAGAATGTCACCAGCCGTTACATTCAGCGCCAGAACGAAAGATACCGGGTTCTCAAAGTTGACCACAAGACCCAGCACGTCACTCTCGGCAAAGTCGTCGGTGTGGTCGAAGACGAATCGCAGCTGGAAACGGTCGTGATCACTCCGGAAGGACAAGTTCCTGCCAGTGATCGGGTTAAAGAAGGTAAAAGTAATGAAAACAACACTCCCGATGCGGAGTGAGGTTTCTGTTTCAGAATAATATATACAAATTATTATAGAAGGGATTGTGGAAATGATGAAACCAACCATTGTGGTTGCGGGAGTTTGCTCAGTGCTGTTCTGCGCTCAGAGCATGGCTGCCGCACCGGCAGGCGGAAAAACCGCCTCCAAACAACCGCAGACTCCTCAATTCAGTGAAGCTGTGTCCAATCATCGTGAAGAGATGAACTCACGCTACGCTGAACAGGACAAGGAGCTGCTGCGTGCCGATCATCTGGTCAGCAACGGTAAAGATGAAGATTACGAAGCCGCACTCAAGATCTATCAGGATGTCCATCTCGGTCTGGAACTGGAAGTCGGTGCCATGGAAAGTTGGATCGCCCGTCGTCGTTTCAATGAGATCGGAACCCGTTTGGATTCTCTGCGCATGGAGTACGGTAATAAGAAATTGAGCGAAGCCAAAGCTGCGTTCAACGAAGGCCGCTACGGCGATGCCGCCGACCTCGCTGCCAAAGTTTCTGCGATCTGCCCGGCTCTCAATGATAAAGCTGCTCACATCCGCACGATGTCCCGCAGCCGCCAGAAAGGCGAAGAACGTTTGCTGGAAGTTTCAGCAGATACCCTGATCCCGAAATTGAAAGATAACGAGCAATCGATTGCCAACGAAATCGCCGAAGCCCGGGTTCTGATGAAAAAACGCAAGTTTGAAGAGGCCCGCCGCCGTATCGAAAACGTTTACAAACTCAATCCGTTCAATCAGGAAGCCGCTTATCTGGCCTCTCAGATCTACGCCCAGTACTACACCGCCGGTTACCATCGTTCTCAGGCTGATGCCCGCAGCATGATGGCCGGTGAAGCGTGGCAGTGGGTCGAACCCGTCTTCTACCGCAACCTGGAAAAACAGTCTGTCGATGAAGGACAGATCAAAAGTGCCGGTGATCAGAAAATCCAGTCACAACTTGATGCAATTATTATCCCTTCGGTCAAGTATGACGCCACCAGCATCAGCAGCGTGGTCACCCATTTGATGAATGCCAGCAAACGTTTTGATGACAATGGTAAAGGTTCCGGTGTTATCATCGACTATATCGCTCCGACCCGGGTCGAACAGCCTGTCGTTCAGGCTCAGGCCAACAACAATGCCGACGAGGAAAATGCTGACGGTGAAGAGGAAAATGCCAATAAACCGGCAGCTCCTGCGGCACAGCCGATCATCAAAGATCGTGAAATTTTTGTTACGCTCAATGTCAACAACGCTTCCTTGCGTGAAATTCTCGATTATATCTCATTTTTGACTGATCTTCCCTACCGTATTTATCCGGAACGCGTGGTTATCGGTGCTTTGGGCAACGAGGTCAAAAAAGAGGTCTTCCGTGTCACTCCGGAAGCGGTCGCTGTCATCACCGGTGACACCGGTAACGCTCAGGGCGCTGAAGCCGGCGGCGAAGATGGCGAAGCTGCTGCCGGCGGCGGCGGTGATGGTGAAGGCGAACTTATCAAAGGTGACGTCCTTTCCATCGACATCACTCCTGAAGATTTGAAGAAATTCTTCAGTGATTTTGGTATTGACTTCAACAATCCCAACAGCAATATCAACTATATCAATGGTAAGATCACCATGACCAATACGCAGGAAAACCTCAATCTGATGGACCGTCTGATCCGTCAGTTGAACACGGTTTCCGAAATGGTTCAGATCGAACTCAAGAGTATCGAAATCAGCGAAAGCGATATGGAAGAACTCGGATTCAACTGGTCGCTCGGCACCATCGGTGACAGCACCGGCGGCGGCTCCTGGGAATTCGGTCAGGGTGCCAACACTGTGGTCGGTCAGGCGCTGGATCAGTTGAGTTCTTCGGTTACCGGTAATGCTTCCACTCTGGTCAGCGGGCTGAGCATCTTCCCGGATCTTTTCGGTTCCATCAAACCGTTCGGTTCGGATAAAGGTTTGAACCTTTCTCTGACGATCAACGCGCTTGACCGCAACGACCGCAGTGAAATGATCTCCGCTCCCAGCGTGACGGTTGCCAACAACTCGCAGGCTGTGGTCAAACTTACTACCAACTACTTCTTCCCCGACAGCTGGGAAGAGATGGAAATCGAACTCTCCAGCGGCGATGATGACGGTGACGGTGTCGATATTACCGCTCCGATGCCGGAATTTGACGAAGAGAGCGAAATCGGTACGATCTTTACCGTTACTCCCCGGATCAAGAAGAACAATATCATCGGTCTTTCCATCCATCCCGACGTCACCAGTTACATCGGTAAAGACAGCGAATTCGTCGATGCTACGATCTACGTCCGTGACGGCAAAGATTGGGTGCGTGATTCCAGTCAGTCCCAGACTTTCGAAGTGTGGAAGCCGGTTATTTCCAAACGTTCTCTCAAACTTGAAGTCAACGTGAAAAACGGTGAAACTCTCGTGCTCGGCGGTTTGTCCGACAGCCAGATGCAGACCCGTTTGGACAAAGTGCCTATCTTGGGAGATATCCCCTTTATCGGACGGCTGTTCCAGTCGCAGTCTGAAACGTCAACCCGTAAGAATATGCTCATCTTTGTAACAGCTCGTCTGGTCAACGACGCCGGTCTGCCGACCAACGAATTGCTCAATGATGGCGGTATTCCGGATGTCAACCGTTGATTCAGCCGGAGGATTTGAAAAATGTTGAAAGAAAAAATTACATTTCTGGTTCCCGGTATTGTGCTGGGGGTGTCGGTTTTCGCCGCGGACGCTGTTGTCCCGGCGGCAGAGTTGAAAGCCAGTCCTGATCTTACGGAACGTCTGGTCAATGTCGGGCGTCAGGAAATCCTGCGCAACAGCGATAAAGAGGTCAGTCAGGCCAATAAACTGGCGCTCGATGGTAAATATGACGAAGCCATCCGGATCTATAAAAAGATCGTTGAAGAGCTGAAAGTTTATTCCGGAGAGACCTTTAAGACCCGGTATGAATTCTGTCAGAAACGCATCGAACACTGCTATTTTCAGAAGGCCGTCGATGCGATGCGCAAAGCGGACGATGTCGTGACCATCGGTGACTTTGAACAGGCCATCAAATTTTGCAAAGATGCTATCGAATATTGCCCGGAAAAGAAAGCCGAATTGGAAGCCAAAATCGCTTTCTATGAAAAACGCCGCAATGCTGCCATCACCCGTGAAGGCCGTTCCATCTCCAATCTGGTTCCCGGATTCGAAAGCAACAATCAGAAGATCGAACTTCTGATCGAGCAGGGCCGCAGCCTTGCCCGCCGCCGGGAATTCATGAAAGCCAAACGTGCTTTTGAAGATGTTTTGCTCCTCGATCCCTACAACGATGTTGCCATGCAGAACCTTGAATCGGTCAACGTCGCAATCAAAAATGCCGCTGAATTGCGTACCAACGCCACCCAGCGCCGCTTCATCGCCATGAATAAATGGGCGGGGGCTATCCCCGTGATTTCTGCCGAAGACAATATTGAACGGCAGAATCAGATCGACGAACCGGTGGTCAAGGTCCAGGAAAGTGTCATCGAGAAACGGCTCAAATCGGTCCGCATCCCGCAGATCAGTTTCGTTGATCAGACCTTTGCCGAAGTCATGGAGACCTTGAGCAACAGCTGCCGCCGTCATTCCGCCGGCCGCAACGGTATCAACTTCGTGGTCAAAGATAATGCTTCTTCGGTTGAAGATCCCCAGAATGCGCCGCGTATTTCCGAATACATGAAGCGCGATGCCACCGTGTATGATATTCTGGAAGATTTGCAGAATAACCAGCGCTTCCTTACCTACCGCATCGACCGCAACGCCGTCTTTGTTGCCGCCGCCGGTATCCCGCTGGAAAAAATCGAAGTCAAAGTTTTTGATATCACTCTGCCGACCAACGTTTCCAAAAAACTGGAAGCGACCCTCAAAGCGAATGGTATTCCCATCGACCCTGCTATGGGTACTTCGGTCAAGGTCCTCGGCAACTACGTCGTTGCCCGGAACACTCCGGACGTCCTGAAACAGATCGAAGCGGTGTTGGACGAATTGAGCAACGATGAACCGGATATGGTTCAGGTCATGTTCAAGTTCCTCGAAGTGAAACAGGATGACCTCGATGAGCTGGCATTCAACTGGCAGTATTCCCGCCGTCACTCCGGTGGTATGAACTACGATATCAACCCCACCAACTCTCTGCTGCGTCACTATAAATACGACTCTTCCAGCGGTGGTACCCGTTTCAGCGGCGGTTCTTCCGGCGGAAGTCAGGAGGATGCCAACTACTACTTCACCTGGCAGGACAACAAGAATAAATTTGGATTTGAACTTTTTGCTCTGGATTGGGCAGACAACGCCAGCGTGCTGTATGCTCCGCGCGTGACGACCCTTTCCGGTCATCTGGCTCACATCGATATGTCCGAACAGCACCATTACGGTGACGAGTGGGATTCCATCGACTCTGAAAGTACCGACAGATATTTGTTCAAAGGTGCGGTTCAGCCGGACTTCGAACTTTCGGAAAAACTCGGTATCAACTTTGAGATCAAACCGGAAGTCAACGGTGAACGTATCTCCGCTGACATCAACATCCCGATCAAGCAGTTCAAAGAGTGGCTGGTCTACGATAACGGCAGCGATGAAGACCGTGAATATGTCAAGAAACCGGTGTTCTCCAACCGTTCCATCAAGACCAAAGTCACGGTGCGTGACGGTGAGACGGTCTTCATCGGCGGTGTGGTTTCCGACCTGACCCAGATGATCGACGACAAGATTCCGATTCTGGGTGACATCCCGCTGATCGGACGGCTCTTCCAGTCCAAGTACACCAAGTCCGAAAAGATCAATTTGATGGTCTTTATGACCTGCCGGATCATCAAACCGGACGGTTCGGCGAAGTATCCGCGCAACGCCATCGACAATGGTTTGCCGGTCTTCCCCCGCAATCAGTAATATCGAAGCACCCCGGAAATTCCGGGGTGATTTTTTATGGACAGATTTTCCTTTGAAGCCATCGGTCAGGTTCGCTGCGACGGACGGTATAAATTTGAAGCGCCCCGGCAGGGAGTATTTTCCTCTGCCCGGGCGGTTATTGAATTGAATCCGGAATTTGCCGGAGATGCCGTCAAAGATCTGGCTGACTTCGATCGCATCTGGGTGATATTTGTTTTTGACCGCAATATCCATGCTTCATGGAAGGCGCATGTCACTCCGCCTTATACCCCGGAAAACCGCAAATACAGTCTGTTTGCCACCCGTTCCCCCTACCGCCCAAATCCGATCGGCATGAGCTGTGTCAAACTCGACCGGATCGAAAACGGCCGTCGTCTGTTTATCAGTGAACACGATCTGCTTGACGGAACACCGGTATTGGATATCAAACCTTACATCCCCAAGGCGGATTCATTCCCCGATGCTGCGGCAGGATGGCACGACGAATTGACGTTGCCGGTATGGGATCTGCAATTCAGTAAAGTGTTCGGGGAGCAGGCGGAATTTCTGCGCCGCAACGGTGCGCCGGATATGGTCAATTTCTGTCAGGTGCAGTTGTCTCATACGCCGCTTGACAGCAGTCGGCGGCGGGTGAAAGAGATTTCACCCGGAGTTTATGAGCTCGGATGCCGTACCTGGCGGATCAAGTTTTTGGTTTTTCCGGAGGATAAGCGTATCGAGATCGTTTCGATACGGTCAAATTACAGTGCCGATGAATTGCTTCCGGGTGCTTGTGACCGCTACGGCGACAAAGATCTGCACCGGAAATATCTCCGCGTTTTTGCCGGTTGAGTGCGGCAAATACCGCAGGAGGAATTTTTTCAGACTCTCTTGATTTTTGCTGACAGAGGGGATATATTATAAAAAAAGAAAACAACCGGTTGGTTTTATTTTAAAAGGTGGATTTATGGAATCGAAATTTCCCGCACAAATTGCAAATGTAACTGAATTGGAAAAATTACTCGCAACCCCCCGTCCCGAATTGGTCGCCATGATGAAGCGCCTCAAAGGCGATATCATGATCCTCGGCGTCGCTGGTAAAATGGGCGTGACGATGGCAATGCTGGCGGTCAACGCCATCCGGGAAGCCGGAGTTGCCAAACGGGTGATCGGTGTTGCCCGCTTCAGCAATCCGGAGGAGCGCAATAAATTGGAGTCCGCCGGAGTCGAAACTGTCGTCTGCGACCTTTTGGATCGGGAGCAGGTCAACCGTCTGGAAAAGGTGGACAACATCATCTTTATGGCAGGTCGTAAATTCGGTACCGGCGGCAGCGAAGAGCAGACCTGGGCGATGAATATTCTGGCTCCGGAGTATGTTTGTGAGCACTTCAAGGAAAGTTCCATCGTCGCATTTTCGACCGGATGTGTTTATCCTCTGGAACATATCACTTCCTGCGGCAGTACGGAAGATACCGTGCCGATGCCGGTGGGCGAATATTCCCAGTCCTGCCTGGGCAGAGAACGGATTTTCCAGTATTATTCCAAAAAGTATGGTACCAGAGTTCTGCTTTTCCGGTTGAATTATGCGATCGATCTGCGCTATGGAGTGCTGCACGACATTGCCCGGAGTATTGCCGCCGGGGAAGCGGTGGACAATACGGTCGGATTTTTCAACTGCATCTGGCAGGGAGACGCTAATTCCAATGCGCTCCGGGCATTGGAGTTGTGTGAATCACCCTGCGCCGTACTCAATATTACCGGCCCGGAGATGGCTTCGGTCGCTGATTGCGCCGCCGCTATGGGCAAAATCATGGGCAAAGAGGTTACGTTCAAAGGTGAACCGGGAGTGATCGGTTATTTGAATAACTCCGGCAGGATGTGTCAGGTGCTGGGATATCCGGCGGTATCGCTCAATCAGATGGTCCAATGGCAGGCGCAATGGCTCGCTCAAGGCGGAGTTTCCATTGGCAAGCCGACCCATTTCGAAGTCAACAACGGTAAATTTTAATGGTGAAAATAATGAAAACTGTTTCAAATATTGCTCCGGAAGCATTGGCAAAGTTCCGCAAAGGATGTGTTATCCCCGCCCAGCCGCTGGCATTGGATTCCGACCGTCGTTTTTCACCGCGCCACCAGCGGGCGTTGTGCCGCTATTACATCGACAGCGGAGTCGGCGGCATTGCGGTCGGAGTTCACTCCACCCAGTTCGAGATCCGCAAAAAGGAGATCGCTCTTTTTGAACCGGTGCTGAAACAGACCGCCGGTTTCATCGACGAATGGAGCGAACGGTGTGGCAGAAAGATCCTCAAAGTCGGCGGCGTCTGCGGAAAAACCGATCAGGCATTGTACGAGGCCGAATTTGAAGCCGGATGCAATTACGATGCCGCGTTGTTGAGCTTGAGTGCATTTGCCGGTGAGAGCATCGATGCGATGTTGGAACATTGCCGCAAAATCGCTGAAGTCATCCCGGTGATCGGATTTTATCTGCAGCCCAGCGTCGGCGGCAGAATCCTGCCCTATGAATTCTGGCGGGAATTTGCAATGATCGATAATATCCTGGGTATCAAAATCGCTCCCTTCAACCGTTATTGCACGCTGGATGTGGTGCGGGCGGTCGCTGAATCCGGTCGGGATATCACCCTTTACACCGGAAACGATGACAATATTGCCGTTGATCTTTTGACACCGTACCGTTTCGGAGATCGGGAGATCCGGATCAAAGGCGGATTGCTCGGACACTGGTGCTGCTGGACCAGAAAAGCGGTGGAACTTCTGGACGAGATCCATGCGCTTATTGAATCCGGTCGGGATGTCCCGGCTGAATTGTTGACCCGCAATGTGCAGATAACCGATTGCAATGCGGCATTCTTTGACCCGGTACATGGTTTTGCCGGATGTATCCCGGGGATTCACGAAGTGCTTCACCGTCAGGGATTGCTGCCGGGGATCTGGTGTCTGAATCCGGATGAGACCCTTTCTCCCGGACAGAGCGAAGAGATCACCCGGGTGCATGACAGTTATCCTGCTCTGCACGACGATGATTTTGTCAAAGCCAATTTGAGCAAATGGATGGCCGATTGAGTATGGCTCCAAAGTTGCAGAAGCGGGCGGAAAATACCCGCAACCGGATCCTGACAGCGGCGGTCGAAGCATTTTCCGTCAGCGGTTTTGCCGGAACGACGGTGGAGGATGTCGCCGGCAGAGCCGGAGTCAACAAACAGCGGATCTACGCCTATTTCGGTTCCAAGCGAAAGTTGTTTGAAGCGGCATTGCTCGAGGTATTTTCGCAGGTGAAGATATTTTCGGAGTCTGCCGTGCGCCGGGCCGAAGCGGAACCGGAAAAGTTGAGCCGCATCGTATTGGAAGAATTTTTCCGGGTGCATCAGGAACAGCCGGCATTGTGGCGGCTGCTCGCCTGGGCAAATTTGCAGGGAGCGGAATCTGCCGCTGCTCTCGCCGGAGTGCGTCGGGAAGAAAACAGCGCACTGCGGAAAATTTTTGAAAGCGCACAGCAGAAGCAGTTGATAAATCCGGTAAAGTTTGAAAATTGGCTCTATACTTTGCTGGCAGTATCCTGTTTCTATCATTCCAATTTTCACACGATGCAGTACACCCATGATCCCGCGATGGGAAGTGCAATGTGGGTGCAATCGCTGCTCGACGATACCGGGGCGCTTTTTACCCGGAAGTGAGATCCGGTTCAGAAATTTTTCAGCAGGCGGGCAAGATGGCTTTTATCACAAAAATCCCATCGTTCCGCCGCCTCTTTGAAGGTTGCTCCACGGCGAATATCTCCGGCGGCGCCATTCAGCCGGAAGTTCCGCTCATATTTTCCAAAACTCAAGCCGGAAAAGTTTTTGAAAAGTGCCGAAAAACGGCTCGTACTCAAATTGCAGATGCGGGCGGCTTCATCCAGCGGCATCATCTTTGAACCGAGTTTTTCCAGCACCGGCAGCAGACGGTTGTAATTGTCGTTACGGGGGATATTTTCCGATTGTTCGGGGATCATTTCCATGAAAAATTCCAGAACAGCGTGCCACAACCGCAGTTTCTGGAGAGAACCGGATTGTTTTTGGGCATGAGCGATAATTTTCCCCAGACAATTTTCCGGCAGGATTTTTTGGTTGATATATTCCATGCGCGAGGCGGGAGACATTTGCAAAAGAGCGGCGAGATTTTCCGGACAGGCGCAGAAAAATTCCTCCAGACTCCGGGCATCCAGCGTGATCAGCAGCAGTTGCGCTCCGGAACTTTTGCCGGTGTAATGCGGTTCCCAGGGGGCGGTGAGATATAATGAACCGGCGGACAGAATCAATTCATCTTTGCCGAATATACCGCAATTTTCTCCCTGAATGACGATTCCGAGATGGATGGCGCTGTGCATATCCGGCCGCCGGTTCCCCAAAAGTCTGCCGTAAGTGGCAATGGTCGATGTGACCGGATTGGCCGGATTTAATTTCCAGTCAAAAAATTCTACATTTTTTGCCATTTTTGATCTTTCGCAGTAAGAATATACAACTTTATTGCAATAATATACCACCAGAACAAATTGTTTTCAATGCGGCATCGTGTATATTATACCCATGCGGATAAAATCAGATATTTTCAACAATGCATAAGGAGAATACGATGAAACATAAACTTATTCTTATCGGCTGCGGCGGCATGGCCAAACAGCACGCCTCCCGTTTTGAAGCTCTTTTTGACCGGGTCGACATCAGCGCGGTCGTGGATTTGGATATCAACAAGGCACAGGCGGTTTCCGATCTGCTGCCCAATCATCCGCCGGTGTTCACCGATTACAAGGAAGCGCTGCCCTACGGCGATCTGGTGCTTCAGGTGCTTCCCCACCAGCTTCATGCGGAAGTCACCATCGATTGTCTCAATGCCGGTAAACACGTTCTTGCGGAAAAGCCGCTCGCCAACACCCGCGAAGAGTGCCTTGCCATGATCGAAGCTGCCAAACGCAACAACCGGATCCTGATGGTCGCTTACTGCATGAGATTCCATCCGATTTTGCGGGAAATGCGCCGTCTGATCAAAGAAAAGGTTTACGGTGAATGTTTCCAGTTGTCGATCTGGACCGAACAGTTGACCATTTCCGAAGATAAACCGTGGGTCCATGACCGGAAAACTCTGGGCGGCGGACAGCTTTTCAGCCACGGATGCCATTATATCGACTTGATGCTTTGGATGATGGGCAAACCAAAATCCGGAACTCATATCGGAACCAATCTGGGTACGCCGTGGATGGATCGCGAAGGTACCAGTAACGTTTCTCTGGAATTTGCCAATGGCGCTTTGGGGTACCACTTCGGCACCTGGGGCGCCCGGGGAACCCGGATGGGATACAGTTTCCACGCCCATTGCGAAAAAGGCTTGCTGGAATTCAAACTCTTTGAGAATAAACTCTATCTGCGCGGCAACACCGATGAACATATTCCCGATGTTCCGGAAGGTCACAATGAGACTGTATTGATGGATATGACCGGTTCGCCCGCCAAACCGACGGTGGAGGAGATGCGCCACTTCCTCGATTGCGTGGAAACCGGCGTCACCCCCGAGACCACTCCGGAAGAGAGCCTCGAAGGTCTGGAAGTCATCTGGAAACTCTACGAAGCCGAAGAAAACGGTACGATCGCCCGTTTTTAAAACAGCGCACTTCGCCCGTTTGATTTTTTCAATCAACGGTGGTATATTACAGAAAACCGAAAATGGGAGGGGTTATGAGAATTTTTGTTGTTTGTCTGTTGGCGCTGATT
>JAEIGA010006738.1_pt1 | contig 17478 bp, 17 predicted proteins | sample 9270691 | NCBI WGS metagenome assembly JAEIGA01 (sample SAMN17057246, study PRJNA624740) | gut metagenome | biome: biome; isolation source: fecal sample | host: Bos grunniens | place: China: Xizang | collected 2019 | reverse complement strand
TTTGGGATTGCAAAGGTAGATATTTTTTTTAATTATGCAATAAAAAGTTTAAGAATTTTCATTTTTTACATGATATTATCTTGTAATGCAAAATGCCGACTCCGGAAATGGCCATTGGCAACCCTGTGTCTATATATTGATCAGGGCCAACTGAACAATGCTTCTTGCGTAATCTGCAAATGATCATTTAGCGGCGTGAGTGGCGAATTTAACTTCAGGTGATATTAAATTTATCTTTTTCCCGAACAAAATATTATTATCAAATAATATATAGAATTCTTTATAAAATTAAAGCCTTGAACATGAATAAGATATGTAATAAAGTGAAAATATTTTCAAATTTTAATAAATATTTGTTTGGAATATTTAAAAATAAAATATATCTTTGTACCAGAAACAAGGAAGAAAAATTTTAAAGATATTGATGAACAAAATTATCTTCCCATTGTTATTAAAGTAAACGAAATATAAACAATTAAATAAGAAAAAGATTATGGCAACTAAATTTTATAAATGCCGCCATTGCGGTAACGTTATTGAGAAAGTGGTAGATTCAAAAGTTCCTGTTGTTTGTTGTGGAGAGAAGATGGAGGAGCTTATTCCTAATACAGTTGATGCAAGTGGTGAGAAACATGTTCCTGTTGTTACCCGTGTAGATGAGAACAGAATTAAAGTAGAGGTTGGCAGCGTGGCTCATCCAATGGTTCCTGAACATTTTATAGCATTTGTCTATGTTGAGACTGAGAATGGCGGAATCCGCGTCAATTTGAAAGAGAAACCAGAGGCTGAGATTTTTGTGGGAAGTGAGAAGGTTGTTGCAGTTTATGAGTATTGCAATCTCCACGGATTGTGGAAGACTGAATTATAATAGAATTTGTTTAGTTCAATAGTAAGGTTTTTAAGTAGGTGTTTTAGTTTTAAGTTGAGTAGTTAAATAACTGCGTATTGATAGATAGTGTATTTTCTCCCGGCTGTATGGTCTTCATACGGCCGGGTTTTTATTATTAAATAGATTTACAAGCTAATGTGTATCCGGAGATGGATGGACTTCACTGCACTGCATCTCTTTTTACCCTATATAACCCAACCCAACCAACACCAACACCAACACAACACAATGCAAGCCTCTCAACCTAATCTAATTGCGTATAATGACGGTTGGTAAATAAAGGCTATAGCAGATAGACCCCTGCCTCTGCACATTTCGTACGGGTCTGTTCATCCCAAACACCACTCTGAACCTCTCCGATATGACATTTGCCCATAAGCAGCATACAGAGTCGGCTCTGTCCTATACCTCCGCCAATTGTCTGTGGAAGTTTGCCTTCAAGAAGGAGTTTGTGGAACATAAGACTCTTGCGCTCTTCATTTCCACAAATCTTGAGCTGTCTTTCAAGTGCATCACGGTTTACCCTGATACCCATTGATGATATTTCAAATGCACTTTCAAGAACCGGATTGTATATGAGAATATCTCCGTTCAGGCCCTCAAGACTCTTGCGTACCAGTTGTCCGGTACAGTCGGTAAATGTATCTTCACCTGTTGGAGTAGACCAATCATCATAGTCCGAAGAGCGTCCGTCGTGCTTTGTTCCGTCACCAAGCAGACCACCAATTCCTCTGATAAAGACTGCTCCATATTTTTTGCAGATCTCATTCTCACGCTCCTTTGGAGTGAGTCCCGGATACATGAGTCTCAACTCTTCCGAATGTATGAAAAAGATGCTGTCGGGGAGAAATGGTGAAAATACAGGATATTGTTCAGATAACAGATATTCAGTCTGCTTAAGAGCCTTATATATGCTGTCAACGGTTTCGTGCAGGTACTCAACACTCCTTTGGCTGTCGAGCATAACCTTTTCCCAGTCCCACTGGTCAACATAAATTGAGTGGATATTGTCAAGCTCTTCACATGGCCTCAATGCATTCATATCGGTGTAGATACCTTTGCCTGGCTCAATATGGTGCCTCCATAGGGTATAGCGTTTCCATTTTGCCAAAGACTGCACAATCTCAACCTTTGAGCCCTCGCCAAGAGCGTTTACATCAAATGATACTGGAGCCTCTGATCCCGACAGATTATCATTCAGACCTTTGCCAGCCTCTACAATGATAGGGGCAGTTACCCTTCTCAATTTGAGTTGTGCCGAAAGTTGTTGCTGGAATGTGTCTTTAATGAATTTGATGGCTCTCTCAGTCTGCCAAACATCAAGTTTTGAAACGTATCCTTCGGGGATAAAGACTCTGTTCATAGTGGTGCAAATTATTTCTGGTTCATTTGAATCTGCAAATCTATAAAAAAAAGGATAATTCGTAATTCTTTAAGAACATTTCTTTCTGCGAGGTGTTTTAAAATAGATCTTTTTACGGGTTTTGCACAATTTTTGCGGTGAAAATTTGGGGAATGATTATTCCAATCAGACCCTAATTAATAGTTGTTAATAAAAATATAGGTGTTATGAAAAAAATCATGATTGTACTGGCTTCTCTGTTTGCATTTACCTTTACGGCAAAAGCTTCAGATGACAAACCAATAACATTTGACCAGTTGCCGCAGACCGCTCAGCAGTTTGTAAACAAATATTTTGCTGGCAGAACCATCTCTTTGGTAAAATCAGAGAAGGATTGGGCCGGTAATAACTATGAAGTTTTATTCAGCAATGGCGATAACCTTGAATTTGACAAGAATGGAGTATGGACCAGCATCGAATGTAAGGCTACAGCGGTTCCTGATGCAGTAGTTCCAAAGCAGATCGTTGATTACGTGAACAATAACTGCAAGGATGCAACAATAAGAAAGCTCAACAAGGAGAGGAGAGGCGCGTATGAAGTGGAACTCTCAAATGGACTGGACCTCAAATTCAACAGTTCGTTCAAACTTATTGAGATAGACGACTGACATTAAGGTCCGTATCTGTTTTGCACAGCATCGGATAGGTTTGGGAAAGCTATTTGGAATGTGGCAGCAGTCAAAGGAGCATGACTGCAGGGATTGGGACAATAGGGAGCTATAACTATTTATAGCTCTCTATGAATTGCTCCAACGGTATCTGGATGCCAAGTTTCTTCAGTAGCCTTGATTTTTTGTTATAGACGGTACCAAGGTTGGTGGTATTGAAGAGTACTGCAATCGACATTGTTGAGTATTTTGCGCAGATCAGAGCCAAAAGGCGCTCTTCATCATGAGTGATGGTCGGGTGGTCTTCTCTTATGCGGCCTATTATATCATTATACTGAAGGTTTACGATGGCGCAGATGTCATCAATGTTTGATGTTGTGGCCTTGTCAAGTTCCATTGCCTCCTTGAAATGCTTGACAAATTTCTCGGGGTAGTCAATGAATTGATATGAGCTGCTGAGAAGTTTGTTTGTGGTGTCAAGCCTGCGTTGGAGTGATTCCATGAGTTTTCCGTCATTGTGTGCCTTGTTGTCAGAAAGGGACTGTATGAGCGACTGGAGAGAGGATTTCTCATTATGCATCTGCTCAATGAGTGAGTCATATTTCTCATTCTCCCTTCTTCTCTTTTGTACAAATATGATAATTACAGAAATTGTCAGAACCAGAACAAGGATCATGGCTACTATAATGAAAAGTCTTGAGTTGGCCTTTATGTCTGCTTTCTGTTTTTCAATTACAGCCTTCTGATGGTTATATACCTCTTCAAGGTTGGCAATATTCTGCGAGGTCCTGGACAATCTTACAGAGTCTGTAAATCTGATTTCAAGCAATTCATATTCAAGAGCCTTTTCAAACTCTCCGGTCTTGGAGTAATAGTCAGAGAGGAATACATACTCTTTGATCTTGCTCCAATCTTTGCTGTATTTGTCATAATAAGCACGCGCCTCCACAAGGTTGCCAATTCCAAGGTGGCTCTCTGCAAGCCTGTATGTTACATTTGGCTCGTATATCTGGTCCTTGATCCTCACTCCGAGCAGCAGAGACTTGTCATATTTGCCCTCAAGATTGTTGATGGCCATCAGAAGTGTAAGGTTTATGGTCTCAATAGTATTGTTCCTAGAGAAATTTATTTTTGTAAGTCTGATTGACTCCCTCAGACAGAAGCGGGCACTATCGGTATATTTGGTAAACATATATGCTGTTGCAAGATTGGTATACAGCAAAGGCAGTCTTGCTTTGTTGCCTCCTCTTTTACACTCTTCTATCGCTTCAGTGAATTTGGATATCACTGCATCGTGATTGGAATATATATATAAGTGGAGTTGGGCGATGCTCTCCTTTATACTTACCAGTAGTGCAGTATTGTCGTCACCGGGTGTGAGTGCAAGTCCCGCTTCAGCCTCCTTATATGCTTTCATTGCTTCAAAGTACATTCCGATTGAGGCATAGTTGTTGCCGGTTACTAGCAGTCTTAATGCATTATGATTGTAATGTTCGGTAGGATGAAGTTCTTGTCTTATGCTCCTTTTCTCATTTTTTGTTTGTGGAGATGAGAATATGGTGCCCCTGAGTAGTGTTGACCCGTCATCATTTGGAACGGAAAGCCTTATGTCATATCCCAGACTGTCTTTAGATAAGATGGCTTTTGTAATGTCCGGTTCAGATATGAGCAAAGGAAGGCTTGGTTTGTAGTTGGGGTGGAAATAGTAAGGATTATATCTCTGCAGTGTATCTTCAGAGAAAGTCCTGATCTCCGATTCCATTAAATTATAGTCTTTGAGGGGAGAGTCCTCTCCAAATTTATTGTTGTCTGCACCGGTCGAGCATGATGATAATGCAAACAATGATAATGAAATCAGCAGGATATGTTTGATGAGTCTATTCATTCGGCATGTATTTGTATTACTGAATCATACCACAGGCGCTGTTCCATTCAAGGGTCTTGTAGTAGCGGTCAAGTTCGCTCTCGTTGAAATATGGAATATATGTACTCAATCCGCTGAATTTCTCACTGTTAATCGGAATATTGATGAAGTATGGAGTGGCTGCTTTGTATATGACTGCCTTATTTATTGCCTCATTGAATTTGGCAGCCTGCTCCTGCGTTGCAATCTTTCCAATAAAGTCCTCAATGTCATAAAACCAGTGCTTGTTGTTTCTGAAGTATTGTTGTATCCCTTTTATGTCAATAGAACTGATCTTATCTCTTCCTGTGTCAAATATCTCTTTGGCAACAGTTGCTACATTCTCAAGTTCTGATGTCTTTACAACAGAAACAGTTGCATATCTGAGCGAGGTCTGGCTATTGTAGAAGTTGTAATACTCCTTTGCGGTGGCTGTCAAATCTGTAGGGTTGCTGAACAGATGCTGCATTATAAGCGAATAGGGCATTCCGTTGGCAAGAGTTTCGGTAGGGGAGAAGAGCAGATAGTCAGTAGAGTCCTTCAACTGGTATGCAACCTCAATTCCACCCATAAGGCAGGCGTCAAATATCATAAATGAGAATTTGAATGGGAGGGCATTCACCAACTCTTTAATGTCAATTTCAGACCCCTCTTCGCTGCCAAAACTGCGTGAAAGTATTCCATTGTTGTTCCCCTTTACCATTTTTACAATCTCTGCGTAGGGATCTTCACCATTGATGTATTCTTGGAATGGATTGGTATGGCTGTTCTCCTGCATATTGTCAAGTGGGTAGCTGCCGTCTGAAGCCAATGATCTCTGCGGGTTTGTGGCATAGTAGTTTACAGGCAACCAACCAGTGGCATGCGACCAGAGTATGAGACCGTACTCCTCGGCAGGAAAATATGTTGCAGTCACATTTATTGCACTTTTGAGTGATGACGCCGTTGCAGAGTTGCGTGGTGGAAAGCGGTATATTGTATCTACAGCTACAGCTCCCGTTTCATTATGGGTTATATTAAGCAACAGCGGATTCTGGTTGGGATAGTGGTAGTATACAACAAGGTTGCCGTCATCTTCAGGAATATATCCCTTCTGCATATCGGCCAGATTGTTCTTGGCATCTTCGCTCAAATTGTTGTTAGCCGCCATGTAAACCAGAATTGTTTTTCTCTTTTTCTGGAACTCTTCCGGTGAGCCCTTGACCTCCTCGCAAGAGGGAAGTAACATAATTGCCAGAATGGATATGAGCAGATATTGGATTTGTTTTGCCATTGCTTTAGTTGTTGTTTGTCTTTTCTATTTGCAGATTGTCACCTGCGTGGATTGTTTCAAAATTTATGCCTGTATTGTGTATGCTTATGGCTTGAAAATGAAGTATACGGCGAGCACAAGGAATACGCAGGCTATAAGATGGTTCATCCTGAATGTCTCTGTCTTGAAGAAGAGCAGGGAGAAGAGGACAAAAACCACAAGTGTAATTACCTCCTGAATGATTTTTAGCTGCATCAGTGAGAAAGGGCCACCAAATGATTTGAATCCTATTCTATTGGCAGGTACCTGAAAACAATACTCAAAGAAGGCTATAAGCCAACTTATTATGATAAAACCCAGCAATCCCCATTTTGGAAGGAGCTTGTCTGTATTGAACTTGAGATGACCATACCAGGCCATTGTCATGAAACTGTTTGAAATTATCAGTAGAAGTATTGTAAGTGCCCCTTTTCCCATAATTATTTCTTTTCTGAAAAAGCTCTTCTTAAATAAACAATTGGTCAATTTAGTGGTTAGTGTTGTAAGGAATTTTACAACTAACGACAAAAGTAGGAAAAAAAAGCATATATTTGCTTTTGCTCCCTACAAAGTTTTAATAAAGCACAAAGTTATGAGACCAAACACATTATTGGCATTTATTGGAGGAGCACTTGCTGGTGCAGTGGTTGCCTTACTGTATGCTCCCGACAAAGGGGAGAATATTCGCAGAAAGATCAAGGAGAGGGCAGAAGATGAGTATAACAGCTTAAGAACCAAGATAAAAGGGGAAGAGTGCTGTCATACAGCCAAGGAGGAATCTGCGGCAGAGTAGCAATTCTGAAGTTTGATGGTCTGTCTGCGGGAGCCGGCAGACCTCTCTTTTACCTGATTTGACAAATTGTTTTACCGGTAACTTTTTTAGTTATGGAAGAAAATATCAGACAGAACAATCCATTTGAGGAGATAACAGACTCTGCCAAGGAGTATGTGAATCTCAAGATGGATGAGTACAAGTTGAGGGGAGTCGAAGGGCTCTCCACGCTCTTCAATACAGTGTTGTTTATAATTATTGCTGCAATAATTGCCGGAGTTGCGCTGCAGATGCTGGGGCTTGCTGCCGGGTATGCAATAGGGGAGGCTACAGGCTCCACAGCACTTGGCTTCACAGTCATGGGCGTGCTGTTCATTATTGCAGTCTCTATACTTTGCCTGTTCAGAAAGAGACTTTTTATAAACCAGCTGATAAGGATATTCATTAAACTCTTCTTTGACGATGGAAAAAAATAGATTGTTCACGAAGAAATATGGCAGTGGTATAGACTATAGCTCAATCTCGAATATTGAGCAGCTGCATGCCGCCAGGGAGAGGCTCCGTAATATGATCGAATTGAAGGAGTATGAGTTTGAAGGTGATGTAAGGGCATTCAAGGAGGCTTTGAATCCTGTAACATATATAAACAGACTCATTACAAAACTCTACTCCCTTGACCATCTTGTGAAATATTTTGTGCAGGGATATGATTTTGTGCGTAATTGGTTCAACGGCAAAAGGGAGGAGTACTACCATGAACATCAAGGCCCGTCGGGACAGAGTGGTGACACTATGGAGGCTGATGGGGCCGTGGCAGAAGAGGCAGGACGAGGCGTGAAGGAGTGACTGTCGGGAAAAAGATTTAACTTAAAAAACTAATATAATGAAATTGAAGACTATGGCATTTTTATGCGGTTTGGGGATGATTGCTGCATCATGTTCCGGCACTACCCAGACAAAAGAGGAACCGTTCAAGTATGTTGTTGATGAATTTGCTGATCTGCAGATTCTCCGTTATCAGATCCCTGGATGGGATGATTTGACATTCAATCAGAAGGCATTCATATATCATTTGAGTGAGGCCGGCAAATGTGGCAGGGATATTCTTTTTGACCAGAACTGCAAGTATAACCTGCAAATCAGAAAGAGTCTTGAAAATATAATCAACAATTACAATGGAGATAAGGAGTGTGATGAGTACAAGAATTTTCTTGTATATGCCAAGAGGGTATTCTTCAGCAATGGTATCCATCACCACTATGCCGAGGACAAGATTATTCCGCAATGTTCTCAGGAGTATTTCAAGGGACTTATGGAGGCTACCGGACAGGGTGATGCGTGTGCTGAACTTCTTCCTGTAATTTTTGATGCTGAACTTTATGCTCAGCGTAAATATACCGGCAAGGATAAGGATCTTCTTCAGGCTTCTGCAGTCAATTTCTATTGTGGAAACATTACAAAGGATGAGGCGAATGCATTCTATCAGAAGATGGAGAATCCTAAAGATACCACACCTGTATCATACGGCTTGAACAGCAAGCTTGTAAAGGAGAATGGTGTGATAAAGGAGCTTGTATATAAAGCAGACGGCCTTTATGGCAACAGTATCAGGGAGATTATAAAACATCTGAAGAATGCCTCTGAATTTGCTGAGAATGATGTTCAGAAAGATTATATTGCAAAACTTGTCAAGTATTATGAGACAGGTTGCCTCAAGACTTGGGACGAGTACAATATTGCTTGGGTACAGGATACTCTCTCTCAGGTAGATTTTGTAAACGGTTTCATTGAGGATTATAATGACCCTCTTGGTCGCAAGGCTACATGGGAGTCTGTTGTGAACTTCAAGGATATGAAGGCCTCGGAGAGAACCGAGACCATAAGTGAAAATGCACAATGGTTTGAGGATAACTCTCCTATTGACAACCGTTTCAAAAAGGAGACAGTTAAGGGTGTATCGGCAAAAGTCATTACAGTGGCAAGTCTGGGTGGTGATTGCTTCCCTTATACAGCCATTGGAATCAACTTGCCTAATGCAAACTGGATCAGAAAGGATTATGGTTCAAAATCGGTTACAATTGCCAATATTACTGATGCCTACAATAAGGCGGCTGAGGAGGCTCCAAAGAGTGCTACTGATGAATTCTATTGGTCTGATACCGATAAGGCCTTGATAAAGAAGTATAAAGGCATTACTGGTGATTTGCATACCGATTTGCATGAGTGCCTTGGTCATGGCTCCGGACAGTTGTTGCCTGGTGTATCATCAAATGCATTGGGTGAGTACAATTCGGCATTGGAGGAGGCACGTGCAGATCTGTTTGCACTATATTACCTTGCAGATGAGAAACTGGTTGAATTGGGCATTGTGCCTGATGCGGAGGCTTATAAAGCCGAGTATCTTGGCCAGATAGTGAACGGCCTGTTCACTCAGTTCAACAGGGTTGAGTTGGGCAAGACCAATACCGAGGCGCACATGCAGGATAGGAAACTTATTGCAGACTGGTGCTATGAGAAGGGTCTGAAGGAGAACAATCCTGGTGCAGAGAAGGATGTGATTGAGAAGATAGTGAGTGATGGCAAGACATACTTCGTGATCAATGATTATGTGGCATTGAGAGGTCTGTTTGGAAAACTTCTTGCCGAAATCCAGCGCATAAAATCTGAAGGTGATTATGCTGCAGGTAAAGAATTGATTGAAACTTATGCGATAAATATTGACCCTCAGTTACATAAGGAGGTGAGGGAGCGTTACGCATCTTTGCAGCTAAAATCATACAAAGGCTTTATCAATCCTGATATTGTCCCTGTTGAGGAGAATGGTAAAGTTGTAGATTACAAAGTGGTTTACAACAGTGATTTCTTGAAACAGATGTTGGAGTATGGTGCAAAATACTCATTTGAGTAGGCCAAAGTTGTGGAACAGCAACTATTTGAAGGTGTGGAGCGCGAACTTCATGATATTCTTTTCGTTCATGCTCCTCACACCTCTGTTGCCCTTGTATTTGAGTGAAACATTCGGGGCAGACAAGCAGATGATCGGTATAGTATTGTCGGGTTATACGCTTACTGCCCTTATAATAAGGCCATTCAGTGGCTTTTTGGTTGACAGTTTCCCAAGACGTACGGTCTTGCTGGTGAGTTATTTCCTTTTTACACTGCTCTTTGCAGGCTATCTGGTAGCCGGTTCTCTGGTGCTTTTTGCAATAATACGTACTTTGCACGGAGCTCCTTTTGGGGCATCTACAGTTTCTAACAGTACTGTGGCGATTGATGTTCTCCACCCCTCAAGAAGGGCTGAAGGCATAGGTTATTATGGCTTGAGCAACAATATCGCAACAGCTATAGGACCTACGGTGGCCCTTATGATTTATGGTGTATGTGAGAGTTATGATGTGCTTTTTGTGATTGCCCTGCTTGTAGCTGCTGCCGGTCTGGTTATAAACAGCACACTTGACCTGAAACCGAGAGAGACGGTCAAGGATAAGGCACCGGTCTCTCTGGATAGGTTCATACTTCTCAAGGGTTGGAGCCAGGGCCTGTGTATGATATGCTATGCATTCTCCTATGGTGTGTTGGCAACATACATAGCAATATATGGCAAGAATGAGCTGGGGATTACCGGTGGAACAGGACTTTTCTTCATGCTGCTGTCAATAGGCCTGATATTGTCGCGTCTAATTGGCAACAGATCACTAAGGGAGGGCAAGATTGTTGAGAATGCTTCCGGAGGTGTGGTTGTGGCACTTGTCGGATACCTTATATTTGCAGCATTACATAACCATTGGGGGTATTATGGTGCGGCTCTTGTAATAGGGTTGGGCAACGGACATATGTTCCCTGCTTTTCAGACAATGTTCATAAACCTTGCCTCAAATGAGCAGAGGGGAACGGCAAATTCAACCCTTCTTGTCTCTTGGGATATAGGTGTTGGATTGGGTATTCTTGTCGGTGGAAGTGTGGCGGAGCATTTAGGTTACCATCAGGCCTTCTGGACCGCATTTGGAGTAAATATGTTGGGAGTTGTGTTGTTTTACCTCTACTCCCGAAGAGATTTTCTGAAAAACAGATTAAGGTAATTATGGGTACTTTTGAACCTAAAGCAATAGATGATTCAGCCTGGGATGGCATTCTTCTGGGAGATGTAAAGGCCGGATTCCCCTCTCCAGCAGAGGAGGTAAGGGAGGAGTTTGACCTCAAAGGAATGCTTGTAAGACATCCTGCCTCTACCTTCTATTTTAAGGTTGACGGTTTTTCCATGGTTGATGCAGGAATGGAGGATGGCGACATAATCATAGTTGACAAAAGCCTTCATCCATATGACGGATGCAAGGCAATCTGTTACATAGACGGCGAGTTTACTGTAAAGCATGTAGAGATATGCAATGAAGAGATACGTCTTGTCCCAATGAACAGATCCAATCCAAGATACAAGACCATAGTGGTATCTCCGGAAGATGAATTTGCAATCTGGGGGATCGTTACATACGTCATAAAAAAGATGTAGTTTTACATTTTCAGATACACTTTTCTGTTATGTATGCATTGGCCGACTGCAATAACTTCTTTGTCTCCTGCGAAAGGGTTTTCCGTCCCGATCTTGAGGGAAAGCCGGTTATTGTTTTGTCCAACAATGACGGTTGTGCCATAGCCAGAAGCAATGAAGCCAAGGCTATCGGGATAAAGATGGGAGATCCTCTCTTCAAGATAGAGCACCTTGTGAAGAGATATGGTGTGACAATTTTTTCCGGGAATATGTCGCTATATGGAGATATGTCAAATAGGGTGAGGCAGGTTCTCCGTTCTGCAGTTCCGGCAATAGAGGTATACTCCATAGATGAGGCTTTCCTTGATTTGAACGGGATGGAGATGGATTTTGATGCCTTTGCCAAGAGTCTTTCGTATAGGTGCAGACGCTTTACCGGCATACCTGTTTCCGTTGGCGTTTCCCATACGAAAACATTGGCAAAGATAGCAGCCAAACTCTGCAAGCAGTATCCAAAACTCCGTGGCGGCTGCTATATGTACCGTCGGGAGGATATAGAAAAGGTGCTTGGCCGTTTCCCTATTGAGGATGTCTGGGGTGTAGGAAGACGCACAGCGGCAAAACTGCATAGTTTGGGAATACGCACTGCTTATGATTTTACACTCATGGAGGAGCAGAGGGTGCAGTATCTCTTTGGCATAATGGGGGTAAGGACTTGGAAGGAGCTCAGAGGTATTCCTGCCATAAGGTTTGAAGATGTTGTTGTTGCTAACCAGTCCATAAGCAATACTCGAAGTTTTTCCAAAGAGATTTACAATATTGAGGAGCTTACAGAGCAGGTGGCAACATTTGCAACTATGACTGCGGAGAAACTCAGGAAACAGCACTCAGTATGTTCAGATCTTGCAGTATTTGTACGCACAAACCGTTTCAAGGATGATATAGAGCAGGTTTATGCCAATGAACTGATCACATTCCTGATACCTACCAACAGTACCAACAAGATAGTGGAGGCTGCCATTAACGGTCTGCGCAGAATATTTGTAAAGGGGTGCGGTTACAAAAAGGCTGGCGTTACAGCATCCGGAATAATACCCGAAGATGGTGTTACCGGCTCCCTATTCGAAGATGTGGCACTTTATGAGCAGGATAACAAGCTGATGAAGGCAATGGATGCAATAAACGGATGTTATGGAAAGGGTACGGTAAAACTCGGCTCTTTGGGGAGTGGACTTATTAAAAATACCCATGAGCATGAATCCCCCCATTATACCACAAGAAAAGAGGATTTTCCTAAAGTAAGATAAATTTTTTTAATAGGTGCAAATAAATTATATTTGCGTGCTTTTAGCAAAAAAGACAAATTTTAAATTTAAATCACATAATTTCTGACAAATTGTAAGAACCTATCCAAAAGATGAGACAAATATTAACCTTGTTGCTTTCAACCTTTGCTTTGTGCATGATTCTCTCCGGCAGCGCTTCTGCACAAGATAAAAATATAGTCAACCTTCAAGCTGAGGTAAGGGTAGATTACCAATATGAGGGGATAGATGGAGAAAAGGTTACAGACAACACAGGATTTAAAGGAAAATATCTGAATGTAATCCTTAACGGCAATATAAGCAAGTCATTTTCTTACTCATACAGACAAAGGCTCAACAAAGCTCACTCTTCCCAAAGCTTCTTTGATGCAACAGACTGGATCTATCTGACATACTCTCCCGATGACCATTGGAACTTCTCGGCAGGAAAACTGGTTGTGGGAATTGGCGGATACGAGTATGACAGGGCACCGATAGACCTTTACAGCTGTTCAGAGTTCTGGAACAATATACCATGTTACCAGTTTGGAGTGAATGCAGGATACAAATTCAACGAGTCAAAGGATCAGTTGCTTTTTCAGGTTTGCCAGAGCCCTTTCAGGGATGTATATGGGGAGGATACATATGCATATAACTTCATGTGGTACGGATCACATGGTTGGTATAACTCAATCTGGTCTGTGAACATGATAGAGTACAGCACAGGCAAATTCATCAACTATATAGCTCTTGGCAATAATTTCAGGTTCGGAGATTTTAGTCTCAACCTTGATTTTATGAACAGGGCAACATCGCATCAGACATTCCTTTTCAAGGATTGTTCGGTAATGGGTGAACTCTCATTCTCACCTGCCCATTGGGTAAACATATTTGCAAAGGTTACTTATGATGTGAACAAAACAGACCGTATGGCTGATTTCTGTGTTCTGCCTGGAACGGAGCTTACAATGTATGGCGGCGGATTTGAGTTTTTCCCGTTGAAAAAGTCAAAGAACCTCCGTTTTCATGCAAACTGCTTCCATTCAAAAGGTACAAATGGCAATCCTGACGGTACTATGCTCGACAAACGCACTATACTTGATGTGGGCGTAAAGTGGAAGATGAATATATTGTCAGTGCCCAAAAAGAGGTAATGCCGGCAATTGATTTTAACCTGATAACCTAATTTAAATCAAAATAATGAAAAAAACATCTATCTCAAAATATATCCCGACAGGTGTTCCGTGTCTGCTTATTGTGGGTGGTATATTTTACTATTTGGGCGCCAAGATGGGTACGCCCAATATGCTCAATACCATAATGAAAACAGGACATGATCTTCTGTTGAACACTGTATTCTACCTAATGGCGATATGTGTCGTAACAGGCGCTTTGGGCAAATTGTTTATAGAGTTCGGTGTTGTAAAGCTGCTTGAGAAGATTTTGAGACCTTTGATGGGCCCGCTGTTCAATATGCCGGGTGTTGCTTCATTGGGAGCTGTTGTTACATTTTTGTCAGACAATCCGGCAATCATCTCATTGGCTCAGGACAAGAGTTTCGCAAGATATTTCAAGAAGTATCAATTCATCTCCCTTACAAACTTTGGAACAGCCTTTGGAATGGGTCTCCTTGTTATGGTATTTATGATGGGCCAGGGATTCTTCAAGGAGCCGGTAATTGGTCTTGTGGCTGCAATGTGCGGTTGTATTGTATCTACACGCCTGATGCAGCGCTTTGTATTAAAGGCATATCCTCAATACAAAGAGGAGTGTGCCGCTGAGTTGCCTGAGGTTGATGAAGTAGAGACTAAAGTTGAGGAGAAATCACTCTTCTTGAGAATTCTGAACTCTCTGCTTGATGGTGGAAAATCTGGTGTTGATGTGGGAATTGCAATCATTCCTGGAGTGCTGATCATCTCCACATTTGTCATGATCCTAACTTTTGGTCCTTCGGAGAGCGGTGAGTATACAGGTGCTGCCTATGAAGGTGTGGCATTGCTTCCATATCTTGCCAACAAGGTTGGATTCATATTTGAGTATCTCTTCGGCTTTACAGATCCTCATGTAATTGCTTTCCCAATTACCGCATTGGGTGCTGTAGGTGCTGCTTTGGGAGTTGTTCCAAACTTTGTTGCCCAGGGTTGGATGGATGGTAATGCAATTGCAGTATGTACAGCAATAGGAATGTGCTGGAGCGGTTATTTGAGTACTCATACAGCCATGCTCGATTCTTTGGGATATAGGGAACTTACATCAAAGGCTATACTTGCACATACAATAGGAGGTCTGGTGGCCGCTATTGTTGCGCACTGGGTTTTTGTACTTGTATCATTGTTGTAATTTGAATAAAAAGGATATTTTGAAGCGCACAGAGTATGCAACTCTGTGCGCTTATTTGTTTGTGAATTAGCGTATTGTCGGTTATATGCCCGCAACATTGGGAATGGGGTGTGCATTTTGATGAAATCAATTCTATATTTGTGTTGCAAGAACCCTGAATTTTAAAATGGAAAATATATTTAACCAAGAAACAGACTTGACACCGCAGGACTCAACCTGCCTTAAAATGCCGGTGGAGTGTTACGAATATGAGGAGACCACCCTGGAATTTATGGAAGGTTGGGACCAGATATATGGAAATGTTCCCGATACGGTCAAACCGGTTATGGTATACAAGTATGAACTTGATGCCGTTGTTGTAAAGTTGGCAGATATACAGAAGCAGAATACCATTCTGGTATCACTCATTCTTCTGATTGTGGTTTTGGTATCTGCTTTGGCATACTATATATACCGGAGAGTGAGTTCAAAAATGAAAAAAGAGAATTTTGCAAAGAAACTCCTCTCACAGCAGGCCGCCACCCTGCCGGTATTTACTGATAAAGTGAACAAGTTGAGCGGAAAGAGCATCAAATTCTCCTCTTCTCTGTATGATGAATTCCAGGAGGCTATTGATATGGTTAAGGGGGCGAGAAAGAGCGGTATAGTGGAGATTGTAAATGATAATGAATTTCTGTCGAGTTACCCGTATATAAAGGAACTCCAATTCCTTACGCCACAGGAGAAACTTGTGCTCATATTGAGTGAAGAGAGTTTTACAACAGCTGAGATTGCCCTCCATTTGGGCATTTCAGATAACTCTGTAAGGGCAATAAAGACCCGGATCAGGAACAAGATGGCCCAAAATGGAGATTCCATAAAGAGTAAAAGAAAATTCAAAATATTGAAATAACAATAAAAACAGGTTTATTATGAATAGAAAAAAATGCTGTTTTTCATGCATCAGGTGTCTGGTACTTTTGTGTACCCTTCTTTTGAGTTCCAATCTGTTTTCCCAATATAAAGCGTATACGGTTGCCCACAATAGGGTGGATTCAGTTTCAGATGATCATCCTGTGCCATTGGCTTTTGTTGCAAAGAATATCAAATTCAAGAAGAATGGCGGATTGAACGAGTTTACAAGATGGGTCTATGATAACATGAAATATCCCGAGAATTGTAAAAAAGAGGGTATTCAGGGGCGTGTAATGCTTAGTTTCATTGTGACTGCAGAGGGTGATGTGACTGGAGCAAAAGTTCTCATGGGAGTGCACCCTGAACTTGATGCGGAGGCCTTGAGGCTTGTAAAATCCTCTCCAAAGTGGGAGTCGCCGGGAGTTGACGTAAGTGGCAGAGCGTGTGCTACACGAGTTGTATTTCCGGTCATTTTCCAGTTGACGGGGGCAAAGGATTTTGTGGCAGGTGAAAGATTTGCCTCATTGGGTGATGGGGTCTATTTGGCCAATTCATATTTCCTTTCCAAAATGCCCGGGTTTGCCGGAGGAGGCAACAATGAGTTTCTCAAATGGATATATTCAAATATAAGATACCCCGAACAGTGCATTGGAAGTAATGTTGGAGGACGGGTTCTGGTTTCGTTCGTTATCAATGAAGATGGGTGGTTGAGTTATCCAAGGATTATGAAGAGTTCCTCTAACCGCTTTCTTGACAGTGCTGCCCTCAGTGTCGTGTCAAATTCGCCAAGGTGGACTGCCGGAGAGAGGGATGGCAAACGTGTCAAGTCAAGGGTTACAATTCCAATTGTTTTCCAGCCGGTAAAGGCTGCTGCACAAGGCAGTGATGAGAGCGCTTTTATCTATTCAAAAGGGACAATGGTCTCTCCATTGTTTACTATTGGTTCAAATTCGGGTATTTATACTCCCAATACCCAAAACAATTTCACTGTGTGGGTATTCAATAATGTAGAGTATCCCGATGAGGCGAGAAAAGAGAAACTTCAGGGACGTGTCATTGTTTCGTTTGTGGTAAATGAAAAAGGAAAGGTTACCAATGTGAATGTTGTAAAAGGTTGCCACAAAGTGCTCGATGAGGAGGCTGTAAGGGTTATCAAATCATCACCGGACTGGGTGCCTGCGAGAATTGATGATGTGGCCGTTCCTGTAACTTATACATTCCCTATTGTATTCCAGTTGGAATAATCGGTTTCATAGGCTTATTTGTTTTTGGACGTATTGTTCCATTTTCAATGGGACTGCTGTAAGGAATGGAAAAGAGGCGAAGCAATGATGTGACCCCCAAAAGTTGGACGGTTTAACATTATTAAGAGGCTCGCATAGATTGGAATAAAGCTCGGTATTGCACCGGGCTTTTTCCATTTAGCCTCAGTTTGATTCTATCATTATTGTAGTAGCGTATATACTTTACCAGTTCTTTCGCGAACTGTTCTACGCTGTCCCACTTCTGCAAATATAACAATTCAGACTTCATAAGTCCAAAGAAGTTCTCCATCATTGCATTGTCCAGACAATTTCCTTTACGTGACA
>JAEIGA010006737.1_pt1 | contig 17480 bp, 26 predicted proteins | sample 9270691 | NCBI WGS metagenome assembly JAEIGA01 (sample SAMN17057246, study PRJNA624740) | gut metagenome | biome: biome; isolation source: fecal sample | host: Bos grunniens | place: China: Xizang | collected 2019 | reverse complement strand
TTGAATAAATTTTTTTACCGCATCACGATTTTTTTCTGACGTATCATCTGTAAAAATTCCATAAGGGTCGCCGTATTGCGCAATGTATTCTTCCTTTTTTCTATCATAAAAAGCATACACTTCTTCGTAATCAACCGTTGGTAAACCTTTGAGTTTTCTGCAAAAATTAATATAACACCAGATAATAAAATCAGGAGCATCATTAGGCGCATACTTAAAACGTGGTAGTATTTCTATAATGTCAGTAGCTTCCTCAACAGCCTTTGAGATTTCGCTTATGGTTGTTATACCTCCCTGTAAATCCGCTTGCGTTAATTGTTTTGGAGTTAACTTAGCTTGTTCCGCAGATGTCTGCGCTGCTTTATTCCATTTCTCCGCACTCGACACATCTCCCTTGGCAGTTGCTTCTTCTTCTTGTACTTTAAACCTAATATATGTCGCCAAAGCTTCTTCATGAAGATTAGTTGTCAATTGATAATTTTGTTTCAATTTATCATATTTCTTTTGCATCTTACGATATTGGCTTTTAGTATATCCCTCTCCAAATCTATCAACAATTTCTTCTGTAACAGTAAAATCATTATCTTGAGTTACAAAAATTTCATCTGTATATTTATTATGTTTTTTTCTTTCCATAGAAGAAACAGTTGTAGTGGTTGTACCATTTAACTGTAAACTTTCCATAAATGAAAGTTTTGAGTATTTTGGCAAAGAAGATATATTTTTCATATACTTACCAATAATATCAGTAAGTTGTCTCTGTCCGTTAACCGAATTTTCTACCTCGTCAATTGACATATCAAGCACCTCTGGTACAAAGGGACGGTCAATAGTCATAAGCATCTTTTTAAATCCTTCTATGTTTATAGAACCGTCCAAGTTTAATGAAGCTGCTTTTATGCAATCTTTGCATACATTTACATATTTTCCGTCACTGGACATAAGAGGGTTGGATGCCACGTAAAAATGAACTGTTGAAAGTTCCCTGTTGCAATTTGTGCAAGTCTTTTTAGGTCTTTTGTTTTTAATGGGTTTATTTGTACTACCCTTTGGTCTACCACGACCAGCCATATTGCAGTCTCCTTTCGTTGTATAAAAAATGTGTAATAGGGGAGGAGACAGCCCCTATTACGTTGCATTTATCAACCTCGTGCGGTCAATAAATACTTAACTTGTTTTGCCATAAAACCCATCAGTATTCACAATATAATTCCCATTACAATAATTGATTTCCATATCCCTATTTGATTCAGTATTACAAACGGGACATTTTTCGTGGGGATTATATTGACTTATTTTTTGTTCTATTACAAAATGATTGTTACACTTGGGGCAGATATAATTATATTCTGGCATACTTGTCTCCTTATTGTTTATTGGATTAGTCTCACATATCATTGCAATGCTTGACCACATATGCCCCGACAATCGGGGCTTAGGAGGAAATAGTGTAGATTTCTAAAAGTAATTGTGCCAATAGCACATGGTCACACCATTGAGAATTGAACTCAAATTTCGTCCTTGAAAGGGACGTGTCCTTACCTGTTAGACGATGGTGCGATAATGCACAAGTTTTGTTTTTTCACTTTAGCTTGTGACTTTGCAGGACTTATCCTGAATACCTACTGCTGCAAGCGAACAGCGGAGAGTGCGGTTTTCATCTCTCGTAGAATCTTAGAACTCTACCCTCTATTTTTGGTTGCAGCCCCAAGAGTCGAACTTGGAACACAAGGGTATGAACCTTATATGATACCATTTCACCAAACTGCCACATAGCTCTTTTTACACCGATTTACCCTATGGGTGGCTAAGTAACGTGTCATCGGGAACGTTTGCTCTAAAATAGAGCCTCGCACAGCGAGTGGAGCGTAATGCCCGTTGGTCACGGTGGACTGAGTTGCACAGTCACTTAAAGCGGCAATTGCCGTGAACTTCTACCGTGATAATGCGCTGGTTTGCTACCTGTCCGTAACCTACCAATACGCAGGTTTGCCTTTCCACATTAGGTTGTGGCAACCATTAAAAGACCTTGTGTAGTCAGCTTGTAGGCAGAACAGAGGCTTGCAAGGCTCATTGGTGCTCGTAAAGAGTTAAGTCTTATATAATGCCAGTTAATGGCTCTGTTGTACCACAGAGTTTGCTCATATGAATTAACACAAGGTTACTGTCTGTGGTATACTTTATGGCAAGTACCAAGAAACTAAGCGCAACGCAAGCATTGGGCTTACAAAGAAGGTAAGTGCAATTCTTTTATATTGGTGCGAATCACAACATCATTGCAGTTGCTCTCCACATCACCCCTTTCGGGGTGTACAGATATATTTTACTTCCCTCTCTTTGGGAAGAATTACAAGCCGACTTGCGACTATATAATCAAAATACATTCTTAAAAATCTGGGCTTCAATCTTAAATGGCGCAACCTTTGCATGTAAAGGCAGAACCACTTCTTTTGCGCTGTATTCTACAAAATACATAGCATTATCTACATATGCCGACTCATCACTCAGAGCCTTTTCACAAATCATCTCGCCACTATCAAATAATGTTATAAGCATATTGCCATCGTACTCTTTGACACACTCGATGTCTGCATAGGCTTCATCTGTAAATTCGCCTCGCATTGCAATACTCTTATTATTAACAACAAATGTATTAAGAAGCTGACATACTCCGAGCGCATCCTGCCAATTCACTATAAGGAACGCAACTCCGTTCTCCATAGCAGAACGCACAAACTCAGATGTAAAATCCTCGTATCTCTCGTATTTCTTGCAAACGGATTCAGATATAATCACTTAGTCCACCACCTTTATTGTACCACCGAAAACAAAATCTTCGGGGATTCTACTACCGATAGCAGATGCATCTATGATATATGTGCCTTCACCTTTAGCAACAGCACCACTATCAAGAATAGCTTTCTGACACCATACATCTCCTTCTTCCCCGTAAGTCAGAAGCCACGAATCGGCGTAACCGTCATAATCTTCACGAGTAAGTTGAAAGTCCTCAATGTAGGTATCAGGCATAGATATAATGAGCTTTGCTATGTCTTTTGCGTTCTCATAATCAGCAACAAGTGTTACACACTCTCCCTTGCTATGAGCCTTGAGCATTTTTGCGAATACCTTTTCTGTATTCATAATATTTCTCTCCTTTTAATTCAATTTGATAGTATGCTTAGTAACAAGCCCATTTCCTTCTTCAAATATGAGCATTGTCGCACTTGCATTAGAAGATTTCATAAGACTTGTACTATAATCATCGATACCAATAATACTTCCCACTGATATACCTTCACAGTCAAATCCGTATTCTTCAGCATGATGTTTATGTCCACCTATAAGGTAATCTACTCTAAGACCATAAAGTCTTGATAGATTATCAATAGCAGTCTTGAGAGACTTTACTTCTCCGTGTATTCCCATAAGATTATATCCAACAACATTAGCGTAGATATAGCCTGTAGGATTCTGAGTAATAGTTACACAAGGATTATCTTCCAATCTTGCTTTTATGGTATGCATTATAACCTTACTAAGATTTTCCCCTTTAAAGGCATTTTTAGGTGCGCCACAAAGTCTAAGTTGATTGTGATTACTATCTTCTACCATCTGCAAATCTACATTTACAAACTTGCTAACTTCATTTATCCAATTAGCCATAAAGTCAGCATATACAAGGGTAGAATCAATCACGCCCCATCTGAGTTTAAATAAATTGTCGGTAAGGCGCAAAAGTCCATCGTTATCATCTCCAAGACCAAAGATATGCAGAGATGTTATATTTTCTCTCTCACAAATCCCTTTGACTTTATCTCTTAAATACCACATACGTTGATAGAATATTTCAGGACTGTAAGAATTAAGAACTTCGCCAAATAAGCCTTTAATTTCAAATTCGGTATTAAAATGCGCATCAGCCAAGCAAAGAACTGCACCTCTATTATTCTCAACAATATTTCTCGGAGAAGGAACATCAATAGGTGTAAGATTTGCTATACCATCTGCAATTCTTTCATACACCATTTCTTCTCTGGCATTATCTCTAAGCCAACGATTATATTCCAGTTTGTCAGTCTGCAACTTCTTGCGTTCTTTTTCAAGCTCACGCTTCTGAATTTCAAGTTCCTTGCTAACAGAGGCATCATTGCCAACACACTTCTTAATGGCACTATCCATGAGATTCCAATACTCGTAAGCTTTTCTATAACAAGCCTCGGAATAATCACGATGTAGCCTTTGATTTAACACATTGGCAACTTCCTGCCAACTTCCGTACTGTTCCTTTTTAGAACACACTTCCCAAATAACAATGTATTCAGAATCGGTAAACTTCTTCACCTCTTTTTATTCCTCCTTAAATTCTAATCGTGATTTACTGAATCACGTTTCACTGAATTTCTTTTCAGCTAATTATGCAATATCAATCGTTTCACCAACTGAAATTGAAACTTCTGAGCCATTGAAATCATCAAGCAGACTTGCCAACTCTAAAGCCTCGCCATCCTCAATCTCTATGACAACACTATTGTTGTCTTTATCTACATTCAGAACGCCCTTGATGCCAAGCGAGTTCTTACGTACCACATTTGCTTTTGCCATATTTATTTCTCCTTTTACATAAATCGCAATTTTTGAAATTATGTTTTGCCACGAAATCGCATTTTTTCTAAAGGGTGGGCGGTGTCTATCCGTCAAATTCTTTCACTTGTTTATTCTAACTCATCAGCCATATTTGATAGCCAACCACGATAGTTAGTAGTCAGTTCACACACAGCACATCTTTCATCTTTTGCAAAGTGATTAAGATACTTTACAAAACCGCTTCTCTCAGGATTGTGAAACAAATCACACTGTTTGCTATGACCAATAACTATAACCTTACAAGAATCATGCATACGAGTTAGAACCTTTTTTAATTCATCAAAGTAATAATTTTGAGCCTCGTCGATTATAACAACCTTATTCTCGAAATTAGTTCCTCTGAGAAATGTATGCGTTATTGCTTTTACATAAGCCGTCCCATTTTTCTCATTCATAATGTCATCAAAAGTTGCCGTATTAATATTTACACCAATCTTTTCAAGAGCATCATAAAATGGTTCTGCATAAGGAGAAGATTTTTCCTCTAATGAACCCTTAAGATAGCCTTGCTTCTCCTCCATACAAGGACTACTAATATAAACTATACCATTGTATCTGCCATATTTTACAAGCAAATCAGCTACGCCAGTTGCAATAGTAGTTTTGCCCGTTCCAGCTTTTGCATTGCAAAAGACTATCGTTTTATCCTGCGACCATATAGCATCTCGAAATGCTTGTTGTTCATCATCAAGAATCAATCCATAAAACGGATGATTTTCTAATGTCTCAGGCACATCACTGTAATCTATAATTTTAGACTTCTTAGCCATATGACACCTCACAGTATAGAGTCAAGGTCGGTAATTATCTCATCAACCACTCCTAAATCAATCTGCTCCGAAGTCGGCAAATACCAATCTCTGGACTGATTTTTCTTCATAAGAGCCTTGTCAATCTTAGTCTTGCTTATGATGAACTCTCTCATTTCCTCCACCATCTTCTTGTAGGACTTTGTGCTTTCCTGTATATCCTCATAGTTGCCACTGATTCCTTGTGCGCTACCGCTATGAATAAGCACCTGCGACCTCGGCATACAATATCTCTTATGACCTGCCATAAGAATAAGTCCTGCTGCGCTATATGCACAATTCATATTGACTGTAATAATAGGAGTTTTACTCGTTTCCATAATTGCAATAGTTGCATATGTGCTGTCCAAACAACCACCACCAGAATTGATAAGAATAACTATCGGAGTGCGTTCGTCAACCGACTTACCCCTATCGTCACGATTATACTCGATAATCTGTCTGCCAACCTCACGCAGAAGTGTATCGTCTATGTCATAATCAATAAATATAAGACGATTCTTTCTATCTGTGTAAGTATCAAGCAACGCAGGATTTGGCAGTTTAAGATTTTCAAGTTCTGTAGGTATCTCCAAAAGCATTGTGTTTTCGTCCATAACAAATTCCTCTCTAATAAAAAATCGGTTATCCAACCGTCTGATTAATCAGGATTGTGAACTACCCGTCGTCTAAAGCCAACGGGCTTCTCGCTCAAGGTAGCTATTGCTGCCAGTATCAACGAGCTATCCCCGTAGTCCCTACGGTTTTTTTCTATTCGATTATGAGAATAACATTCTCAAACCTTCATTCATTATGTTTATCGCAGCGTTTTCGTCACGATTGATTATAGCTCCACAACTGCAAGTCCAAACTCTGTCTGAAAGCGTAAGCTCATGGTTTATAGAACCGCAATGCCTACACATCTTGCTCGACGGAAACCACCTATCAATCTTTACAAACGCTTTGCCACGGTCAGCAAGTTTGTAGGCAAGAATATCTCGAAACATTCCAAAACCGTTATCATTAGTTGACTTTCCTAACTTTAACAACCTTGCCATGTTCTGCATATTTATATCTTCCACACAAACTATGTAATATTCGTTTGCCAACTGTGTGCTGAGTTTGTGAATCCAATCCAAACGCTGATTTGCGACCTTTTCGTGAATCCTCGCAACCCTAATCTTTTGTTTGTGGTAGTTATTGCTACCATACTTCATATTAGCAAGTTTGCGTTGCTCACGAGCCAGTTTGTCTTGCGCCTTACGATAGAACTTAGGATAGTCTGCTTCTCTGCCTTGACTATCGACATAAAAGCTATGACTTGCATAATCCAATCCTATCGCCTTATCCTTTGATAACTCTATCTCAGGAATAAATTTGTCATACTTCACAAGAATAGAAACATAATATTTGCCCGATGATGTTCTTGTAATTGTAGCAGACTTAATCTTTTCATTGCCTGAGATTGCTCTATGTTGTACCATTTTTACAAGACCAATCTTGGGCAACCTTAGTTTTCTCTCAATAATACTCACTGTACCATTTTGATTGTTTGTAGTGTAACTGTCCTTATCACGTTTCTTGCTTTTGAATTTAGGAAAGCCAACCTTTGGCGTTCTAAAGAAATTGTTATAAGCGGTCTGCAAATTCATTTGTACGTTTGCGAGAGCAAGACTATCAACTTCTTTAAGCCACTCAAACTCCTTCTTGTATTGCGCAGGAGTATTGTTAAGCCTCATTCCAGTTTCTTTATAATGCGCTATCTTATCTGAAAGCATTTGATTGTAGATAAATCTGACACAACCAAAGGTTTTGGCAAATAATATCTTTTGTTCTTCATTAGGATATAGCCTAAATTTATACGCTTTGTTTGCCACCAGATTCACCTCCAAACTTAATTTGTCGTCGCACTACTCCGTGCCATTCATTCCACCGACTAAAGCCTGTGAATTTTTGGTTAAAATCCTTTAAACATCGCCATAACTAAATCTGATATTTGATTGCTCTACATATTTATTAAGCAAATCAATAACAGCCATATCCTCACATACATAATAGTTATGTCTCTTTGATTTTTGCTTCATGGTGCGAGTTATTGGATTAGTAATCCCCTTCGATTCTAAATACGAAGCATATCCTCTAAGATATTCAGCCTGTGCTTTTGAAATTTGAATCATGTTTTTTCACTACTTTCTACTACAAGATTATCATAAATACTTGACATAAACACGCATTTATGATATGATATAATGGGAGTATATATACTCTCCATATTCCCCACTATCTAAAAAAGAAAAAACGGCGTAATATAGCCGTTTCTCCCTTGTTAATTATTTTACTATCGTGCAAAATTAGCCGATTTTTTGCTTAAAATAGTCGTTTCCAAATAACTTCACACAATTGTCATTACTCTTTTTTGAGAGTTTGTATCGTTCGCCAGAGTTATTTTTTATTACTTCGTATAGGTCAACATTGCCTGTTGCAAACAACGTGTCAAAAATTGTTCTTGCATATCCAGCGTTTTTATCCTTATCAATCTCCCTAAGAAGCAAATACATTTCCACATCATTCAAATGTATACTTGTAATATAATCCACACAATGTTTCCGAAGTTCTGCAACCTCTTTGACAATGAGTTTCTTTTCATCCTTAGTTTTATCGGCATATCCAACGTACTCACTTTGAATATTCTCTCTCATGTTTTTGATTCGATTTACAATTTCATAAACTTTATTATAAAGACGAGAGTTTGCTTTTCTCCAATTAATATCCATAGGTTTTATTATCTCACAAAACGGTAAGTTTTTAACCTCAATTTTATCTGCTCTGAATTTATCAATAGCTTTTTGTAAATAATCCATTGAGGTTTCAAACATTCTAAAGTAATGATTTGGATTAAGAGCATAACCATTATTAGTTGTTATATTCTTAAAGAATAATGGTTTTGTAAACTTATCCTTTCCATTTACTTCCGTATAGATTCCATATCTGTTTTTAAGAATATCAAGCATTTTAGAAGTGTCAACATCAAATGTCTTTTTTGCTTTATCAATCTCACATCCACTGGCACTTGATAAAATACAAATGTCATTATATAATTCAGCTTGGTTTCTTATAGCTATCTCTTTATCGATGCCATGCTGAACATCATTGTATATGCGTTCCCACATAATTGAATTAAGGTACTGTGACAGATTTACAATTTGCCCTATAAGGTTGACGCTTGTATTGACATCCAGTTTAGCTTTTGAATTACTATCATATGTCCACTGTATCTTTTTGGCTTCAATAAAACTTGTAGGTACTTTAAAAGCATGATAGTTTTTTTCAGCGGCTTTAATTAATATCTTATTATCAGTAAGAAGAATTGAATCTGAATCAAAATCAGCACCTTGTAGTCTTTGTAAAATATTTTCGCCAATGCTGTTAATATGAACAACTTCACTACTTGACACAAAGTATCTGTCTATTAAATCATTCGCTACATTGTTGGCAAGTAATACATCACCAGAATTAATATGTGGTGAGCGAGTTCCGAGAATTGTTGTGCTGTAATCAAATCGTTTAGTGTGTACATTCCCTACACCAAGAACACTTTTGCCATTAAATGTTCCAATTGCTGATTGAAGCATTTCTATTCCATTGCCTATAAGAGTTTCATAATTACCATTAATCCAAATATGACCTTTACGATATTCTTTAAGAATAGATTTTGTAAGTTCCTTGCGAAAACTATCATAAAGTTTCGTGTCTACGAATTTACTATTCATACCCATTACTTTCATAATAACTTCATCTCTTGTATAGCAAGGTTCATCATTCTCTGCTAATGAATATGGGTATTTCAAATGATATCTCATAACCGCAGGGTCTTTGCGTATTAAATTAAGATAATCAAAATTTGGTTGAAGCAATGCATTAATATCTTCTCTTGTTAACTGTAAGGAATTAAGAAGTTGATAGTGGCATTGAACCATCTTGCCATCCAGATATTTAGTAGGCTTTTCGTATTTAACAATACCAAAAGTAGGGAACAGATTATCAAGCCACTGTTCTATTGTTCCAAATTTTATATACTTAATACTTGACGGAGTTGTAATAAGTTTAATATCTTCTATTCTACTGGCTCTTGTATAACCTTTAAGTTGTGATATTTCCGTAATACCATTATCCTTGAACCAATCTTGAATCCTTGTTTTAAAACAAGCACTCTTGAAAAATCTGTTTCTAAGAAGCAACATAGTTCTATCTGTATAATGCTCATCATACATACTTATATCAAGCAAACTCTGTCCATCCCATATACTGTTTTTAATCTTGGCACGTTCTTCTTTAGCAATAAAGTTTTCGCCCTCACCATACACAGCCACAACATCATCTTCAAATTCAGACTCATAATCATCAATCACAAGAATGTTCTCAGGTTGAATTTCAAGAATATCTATACAACTACTTGAAGGAAGTGATATATATGCTTCAAAAGCCGCAAGGTCTATCTTATCACCATCTTTAATTTTCAGACCACACAATTCCCATTCGTGCATTGCAGAATATAATTCTTCATTTATAAATAAACATTTACCAACTCTGCTACTACCAGATGAACGCTTGTACCTTACGTATTTTATTCCATTGCATATAAAACCATTCTCATAAAGGTCATGCCTAAGTTCACTTCTGCTCATTAACGTAGGTATTGCTTTCCCAAGTTTTATCTTTTTATTTTCTTTATCATAAGTAAAGTATTTGGGAATATTGTCCCATACGATATCATTATCCTCGTCAGATATATCACCAATTTTTACACCGATACAGATTCCATCCTTATAAAACGTTCTGTCCCCAAACTTACCAACTTCTTTTATATCAGCCATACCATAACCATCACGAACATAAATATCCCCATGACGATTCCATTCCTTATATGCCAAATCAAAATCAACATTGATAACTTGCTGAGTAAATTCCTTGTCAAGTTCTTTATCAAAGAAGAATGAACGTCTATTGTGAAAATGCTTATATGCCACTTCACGAAGTTTCATTAAATCTAAACTAAAATCTAAAGTATTTTTCCAACGTTTTAGATTCATATTGATATGACCAAGAACGTTTTCACCACTATCGTCCATAACAGGGTGAATAAGTTTCTTTGTGGCATAAAGGTCTTTAGCTTCTGTTCCAAGTATATATACACTGTTTGTTTCAATTTCTTTATTTATCAAAATACCACCCCTATATTAAATTACATTCAGCCCATTGTTCAAAATTATCATAACCGTCTGTGAAATCAAACAACATAGTATCATAACCATCAATCTCTGTTATAAATTGGTCATCAATATATTCTATTGCGTCAATTTCGTCATCAGGACAAGGTAACATGGCACGTTTCATAATTTGAAAAGTTTTTACAATATTGGGTCGAGGGTCGAGGTCTTGAACGTTATAATCTTTTTGCCACCTACGATACTCCCTTAAATGTTTGTATTTATACTTGTTCCAAGAACCACAATGGCTATGTCCACCAGAGTTCATATTATATCCGTTTTTGAAAGAATCATATTTCTTAATCCAATATTCTTCCCTTTCATCAAGATTTTCCTTTTTGCATTTTTGCAATATTTCAAAAGTAAAGTTATCAATACCATATTTACGAAACGCCCTATATAAACATTTGTTGCGTTGTTGGATTTGCACACAGTTGCTTTTATGTTCAACCCAACGCTTATAAATATCTACGCTTTGACCTATATAACATTTGCCGTTCAATATATTAGTAATCTTATAAATACCACATATTTTTTCTCGACACTTTCTTTTGTTCTGACATATCTTTGCCATTACATCACCCCACAAAATCCTACCGAATATTCTCGCTATTTACACATTTATCCCAAAGCATCTCGCCTTTTCTTTTATAACCGACCTGATAATTCCTTTTCTAAAATCGTTAAGCCGAGGCTTATTCTCTGAAATAAACATATCATACATAAAACGAATCAAATCTTTTACGTCATCAATCTGATTTCTATATTCCTCAACCACTTTGAGTGTATATTGAGTACACTCATCAACAGCTTCATTATATGTTGTATACCACAAGTGGTCATCTCTTAATGCAGTTGTAATACCATTACCCTTAATCCAAAACGAACGTTCCCAGTCCCGTTCATATTCTGCATATGGAGAATAACAAACCTCATATTCTTCAACTAAGCCATCAAACTCCATTCCATATATCTTGTCACCAACTTGCGCTTTACTTACATCGTATCTCATACTCAATACCCCTTACAAATTTCATGTAATTTCTTTTCAATTCGTTCCAATTCATCGATGTAATCTCTAACAGTCTGTATCTGACCATCGGCTACTTTCTCTTTTACTAAGATTTCTGTAAGCCTACGCAACATACTTGTTACAGTTTGAAAGTATGCCACTTCCTCCTTTTTCATAACAGTTTCTCCACTACTGCCACCCTTCTTGCCAAATATACCCTTCTCCTTTTCGTACTGGTGTATAAGTATATACTGCTTGTCATCAGTTTCAAAATACCAATCATCAATAATTTTAATCATATTATTTCCTCCTTAAAAATCATCGGTAAATCAGCGTTCCAAGTTTTCCCATATAATTTCACTACGAATAATTTAGAACGCTGTTTACCAATTAAAACACAATGATTTTACAGTCTACAGTCTTACGTCGCCGTTCCGTAACATTTTTAGAAACGCTTGTCCTTGAGATTCTGATATCTCATGTAAACCATGCTTGCCATAATATGCAAGTAAGGCTTCATATGCGTTAACTCCTCTTTCGTCTGTAGAGTATGCCTTAATCTTTAAGGTTGTCTCTGATTCCAATATAATCACTCCTTTTTTATTGCAGTTTGCTCGACCCAATGTTGCGCTTGCTCGTCCGTCACATTGGAGAGCTTGCAAATTTTCAAATCCTTTAACATCTGTCTTAGGGCAGAACCTTTATTGTCACCCATAGACAGAACTTGTTTAATCATCTCTAAAGTCATAAACCATATTGCTCCCTCATCATTATAATAACATTACGAAGCTGATTGTTTTCTATGTTTAACTGTTCGTTCTTGTTTTGCAACAGCTCAACTTTTTCTTCCAACGTTTTTATTTTTTCTGTACGGGCGTTTCTTTCTGCTTTACGTTTTTCTTTCATACGTTCTGCGTCCTGTGTACGCTTGCGCCACTCTGCACAAGCAGGACAATATTTGCGTCGCTTATCATAAAACAATTGTCTCTTTTCGTACAGATCACATCCACACATTCTACACTTTGGCATAGTGTCCATTTAACCACTCCCCTGTTTTTTTTCGACTACGTAATAAATATTTTAACCCCTAAACCCATCGGGGGAGTAGTTACTGTACATCCCGATGGTCACGAATAATAATATCGGGGACTTTATTAACTGGACTTCTACTTCTTTTACCAATCATATCAAGACTCTTTTGATATTCTGGTCTAAGTCTTGCTCTCTCTACATCTGCGAGTTCTATCATCGACTTTGCTATTGCTGACTTTTTGTCGTAGATGAAGAACTGGTATTCGAGAGCCTCGCCTGTGTTCTCATTGAGCCAGCTCAATGTAAAATATTTATACAGCCCGTCCGAGTTACTACAAGCGTTGATGTCGGTTATCAAATATTCCAACGCCCTAAGTTCTTCTTTCTGTTTGTTTAATCGGTCAAGCTCCTGTTCCGACCGAATGAAGTTTAAGTCGTCAACCTTTTCATGTGGAATTAAGAATCTCCACACGAGCCAACCGACTCCTATTAGAATGATTATTGAAAATAATGTATCCATGTTTTACCCTCCTTTAAAAAGATAACCATAGTTAATCCATAAATAATATCCTCCGTATACGAATGTTCCCAATAGTGCCAATCTTACTATTGGATTGTAAAGTGTTGCTACCAAGATATGCGGCATCCACCGTTTTGCGAAAATCATATTTCGCCTAATGAATCTCCGATATCGTTTATACTTTTTAAATTTCGGATTACCCTTTCCGATATCGGCAAATTTTTTCAAGTCGCCTATGCTATCCTCGTTGTTATAGTCATAGATAGAATTATATCTATCCATCCAATAACCTTCCCTCATCAGCAAGGCTATTTTAAGTTTATTGGGATTGGCATACTTAGTGAACCAGAAACGTTCTACCACAGAGAACCGAAATGCCTTCTCTCCGTATTTCTTCCATTCTTTTTGCAATCGCTCTGAGTGGTGCGTACCACGGCGAAGTTCTGATTTGTGAGTACTCCAACGCTGTGCAATATTTATACTCTCACCAATATATACCTTATGAGTAATCCTGTTTTTAATTTTGTAAATTCCTACCATAATTTATCTATGACAATCATCACAAAACCATCCAAATTCATCCTTCGGACAATAGACCCCTTTCTTTTTACACCACTTCAAATCCATAGGGTCGATGCTAAATATCCTGTATCTATTCTTTAAAATCATTTCAATTCCTCCTTAAAAAATCGCTTTTTCTTCTACTATTTGACCTTTGTATCTGTTTATTATGTTACAAATATAATTACACAACAATTCTTTTATTGTATCATTGAGATACTTCCAAGCCATTGTACCCTTTTCGATTGGATATCCAACCGCCCAAGTTTCATCATTAATCCTTGTGGTAACGGATATATTATCTTCTCTTATGTGAACTGGCATTAATGTTATGTTGACGCATTTGACTCCGAGTATATAATCATCTCTTATAATCCATTTGGTAGTAATGCCATTTACTTGTATAGGGACTTGGCTTAAACAAATTTCTTTTAAAGCTTCTTTAAGTGTCATAATATTCATTCCTCTTTGAACATTTTATTTATAGCATTATATAACCCCTTGGATATAAATGCATATGAAGATTCAGAATTTTCAGTAGGTTTTATATTTGTTGTCTCAAGAGCTGTTCCACAATCACAGCAAAACTTTGTAGAATTGTATGGATTGGCATATTGAAAATTTATTTTACCTTCCTTACATTTAGGACAATAGTGACTTGTCATTTTATTTCACTCCTTTATTCTATTCATATAAGCTGCATATGCATCTCGATAATTTGTAGTTGACGTAATGTTTTTATCATTAATCCACACATGATATACAGGCGTTGTCCACATATAGCATGGGACTCCATTACCATATTGTGATTTAGTTTGATATAACCCTGTTGTATCGTTCGTAGATTCAAGTCTATAACATATTGTCCCTTCCTTATAACAGCGTTCCGCCCATTCTGATAATGCACTCATAACTTTACACCTCCTTAAATCCATTTCTAACGTTGTATTTAGAAACCAAACTACTTTCTTCTATTCCGTGATATTCACCCTTTTCATATTTCATAAAACTTATAAAATCAAGTCCACCCTCTTTGTAAAAATAAACCGAGTCGCCATCAACCTTAATTGTTGATACACCATAACGTAAACATAAATCATCGAGTCTGTCGAGAAACTCTATAGTTTCAGATTGTAATTTCATAAATCTCCTTTCTTATTTTACCTTTGATAAAATAAATTTTATTTCTGATATGGTTAGTTCTCTGCAATCCTTACCAGTTCTCATAATGCACAAAGGACAAGATAGGCAATGAATTTGTTGTTTGCATATTTGCTCACGAGTTACTGCCATTGTTAACATCTCCTATCAATTTTTCAAGCTCCTGCTCCGCTTCTGGTTTGTTGTCATAGTCGGCTATTGTAATTTCTTCATTATTTATAAGGATAGCTCGTAAACTCCAATGGGTTTTATTTCCTTTTACACATACTAAATAGTAAGAAATAATTAAGTTTGAATTATAATAACAACCATCGGTTGCACATTGAAACATTAACACCACTCCTCATAGTATTGTTTGTATTCTGGACATCCATAAAATTCATCCAAACATTCTTGATTGTCTGTATAGTCTATTTCATCGTCAGTATAAACAACTGATTGAATATAATCAAGATAGTCTTTCGTCATTCATTATCACCTCTTTATTTGATTCTATACTAAATTCCTTAACCATTTCAACCATACTTTCTTCTGAAATGTACCCTGAATAAAATTGTGGGTTAATTGTAATCCAGTACATATCCTTATCATAATATAACCAAGTATATTTAATGACCGAACATTCTATTCCTTGCTTATTAACAAATCTAAGTTTTTTTAATTTTTTTAGAAAGTATATTTGATTCCTGCGGTCAATACCAAATAGCTTGCATATTTGAGCCAGAGACAAGGGTTGTATTTTATTCTTGTCAGTTTCAAGCGGATTGGAACATAACCCATTATAAGTTAGATTGATAAAAGGAATAAGTCTGTATAAATACACAAGAGTTTTCTTAGACCTCTCGTCAGTATTTTCATACATGTATCTAATAGCATGTTTAAATACTTTTATCATGCGAGTTTTCTTTGTGCTAATATTATTATTATTGCAGAACCTAAACATTTTTCTTGAAATAAAATACATACCATCATTTTCAATAATCAGTGACTTATCAATACATTCATTCCAGAAAGGTGAAAATGTTTGTCTGCTTACTTTTAAAACTTGTTGTATCTCCGCTTTGGTCATGGGGATAGACTTACGAACATATTTATTATCCTGCTTATCCCAATTACCATCATGACAGATACAATTATTTGCATCAATATAAGTAGCTAAATAGATGAGCTTTCCTAACGTCGGCTCAGATATCTCGGTGTGAAATAATTCCGTTTCCTGACAAAGTGATACAAAAAAGTTTCCTCTTAACTCCTGTGTCGCACTGTATTTTTCATTCTTTTCTGTAAATGTTTGGTTCGCTTTAATAGAGTACTCTTGTTTTTGCTTTTGTCTGTCTGGCGAAATAATCTTCGTGCCAGCTTGAATTGGTATTACCTCACCCGTGTTTTGGTCAATTAACTGCGTGTCATAATTAATTTTTTCTTCCATAAAATTCTCCTGATGTGTCATATTTGGCTTTACACTTTTCGGGTAAAATGTCATATTTGGCTTTACACTTAAAAATTGGCATTTGTGGCTATATATAGGGAAACTGCCTCGAAAAATGCCCGATTTCTCTTATATATATATTCCACCTTTACGCTTGCCCATAATCTTTCTCTTTTCTACACTATAATTATAACATATATTTTTTGATTTGTCAATAGATACTAATAAAAATCTTTTGTTGAGCTTAGCTTGCTAAGCGAAACAGGAGCATAGGGAAGTGAAACGACCTATGCGACTAATACATAAACCACCGTGTTATGTTAAAGTGCCGACTATAAAGTCGGTTATGCATTACTGCTGTGCATTACTGCGTTACTATTACTGCGTTATATAACTATTACTGCGTTTATTCCCGTACTGGTGTTCTGCCGAACCTGCTTTGGTATTATCCACTTCGCTACGCTCGTGTATAATACCAAAAATAAATCATTATTTTTTAAGGGACTTTATAGCTATTTATAGAGCTTTGCATAAACTGGTAGTTTTATATAGGTGTATTTTTTTATTTTATTTATTGGCTATTTATTGGGATGTGTTCGATAACATAGGGATATTATTTGATTGGGTTTGGGTAAGGTTGGGTAGGTTTTGGTGATATGTTGAGTAGAACACCTTATGCCAAATTCTGCGCCGAGCTTTTTGTTAGAAATGTAAACCTATCCCCTATACACATTTAACAAAGTCCCGTTTTTGCCTATTTTTCGGCGCTCAACTTGACAAAAGGCTATTTTGTAAAGTTAAATGATTTATGCAATTTCCCTTTTATATTATAATAGTATACGCTGACGGGATGCAACGACAGGCAGCCGAACTGTATTAACTGTATTAGTCTGATTAATACAGTGATATTATTGTGATATCAATATGATATTACTTTTTATTTTGTTCAATTCAATCAAATCAAATTAAATTGAGTCCAATTGAATTGAGTCCAATTAATATTATCATATCGATAATACAATATCGATATTCAAATATCAATATTCATATATCGATAATACAG
>JAEIGA010006736.1_pt1 | contig 17480 bp, 12 predicted proteins | sample 9270691 | NCBI WGS metagenome assembly JAEIGA01 (sample SAMN17057246, study PRJNA624740) | gut metagenome | biome: biome; isolation source: fecal sample | host: Bos grunniens | place: China: Xizang | collected 2019 | reverse complement strand
GTGAGCTTATTGCCGGAAAAGATGAAGTGGAACGGAAACAGAAAGAATTGGAGTTGTTAGCTGAGAAAAACAGTAATCTCGCAATGCAGTTGCAAGGTGCTAAGAGTGATTTTAAAATGCTTATTGCACAAAATAGCGAATTGACAAAGCTGACTCTTATGAATAATATCTCATGCGATGCTAAAGAGATTATCAATAAAGTGAAGAATGCGTCGGTAGGGAAGTATCGTCTCAATGACGATGAATGGAAGGAATTGTTTGGTGCAATAGACAAACTGTATCCCGATTTTACATATGAAGTGCAGGCTAAGTTCAAGAAAATAGGTGAGCCGTTGTTGCGTGTATGCTATCTTTTGAAAATAGGGTTGTCCGGCCCTCAGATAGTCAATTTGACCGATTATCCGCGTCAGACTGTATGGGATAGGATAAAGCGTGTCGAAAAGGTGATCACTTTCAACCCTGTGGGCTTGCCATCGCAACAGGATTCACAGGACTGAACCTGCCCCAATACCGCTCATGATTGCATGTTGTAATATCCCGGCTTGCCGCTGTGCTGTATTGTCTCGTCATGTGTTGGTGTAGAAATCGAATGCTTCAAGAATATCCTGCTTGGAGCATGCGCGATGTGTGCTGTTTCCATCCTTGTCAAGGAGAGCAACGTTTTTCAGGCTCTCCCCGGTGATGTTCGAGAATATATCATCATACATTTTGCAGTTGAATGAAAAACGCTTGTACTGCTCTTTTGTGAAGTGTACGAATGTGTGTAACTTTTCAGTCGGGAACTTGTTGAATATAGCCGAGAGAAACAGTGAGCATGTGTATGCGGCAACGCAAATCTCTTCCTTGCCTTGTGGCATGAATCTGCTGAACGCTTCGATGAACGGCTCGCCGAACATCTCGTTGAGTTCTTGTGTGCCTGTGATGCGGCACAAATTAGTGGATATCTCTTCCTTTTTCTCTTTCATGGTTGCGAATGTAGCTGTTTTTTACTGTGGATTGCAATATTTTTAATAACAAAATTAAACTTTTTGTATTTTTGCACATCAAAATCAAAGTAAAGTTGAAAACAAGATACAATTATGAGATATAAATTGCTTTTAGTAATGCTTCTTTGCTCTCTTGCAATTACTGCCCAGAACAAGAACGGAACATTGAGCGGTGTTGTTGAGTGTGATGATAAGTCTGTTTTGCAGTCGGCAACCGTGCAGCTGTTCGCACTGCCCGACACTGTATTCAAGGCTGGCGCGGCGAGTGACAACGACGGTAAGTTTACCATTTCGGCTCCGGCAGCGAAATATCTTTTGCGTGTTTCGTTTGTGGGTTGTGTAACGCAGGAAAAGAATGTTGTCGTACACAAGGGAAAGAATACCGATTGTGGTACAATAGTGCTTCCTGTAGACGGTGTTCTGCTTGATAATGCTGTTGTGACAGCCGAAGTTCCTCCTGTTACGGCATCAGAGGATACGCTTGTGTTCAACACTGCAGCATTCCGTGTTCCCGAAGGCTCAATGCTTGAGGAACTCATCAAGAAGTATCCGGGTGTTGATATTGCCGAGGACGGTACAATCAAGATAAACGGTAAGACTGTAAACCGTATTCTTATGAAAGGTAAGGATTTCTTTGGCACCGACAAGGATGTGGCGTTGAAGAATATATCGGTCGATGCTGTCGATAAGGTGAAGTTCTACGACAAGAAGAGCGACTTCACCCGTATGACGGGTATCGATGACGGTGAGGAAGAGACAGTGCTTGACCTTCAGATGAAGAAGGGTGTTACAGACGGTTTCTTCTCTAACAGTGAAGCCGGTGGCGGTACCGATTTTGCGGCAGAGCATCTGCTTTATCGTCTGCGTAATACAACAAGCTACTATAACGACAATGCCCAATATACCCTTGTGTTGTCTGCCAACAATTTGGGTGACCAGGGATTCTCCGATGGCCGCGGACGTGGATTCGGATTCGGCGGCGGTAGCGGTATCTCTTCTCCAAAACTTGCCGGCTTCAACTTTGCCTATGAGAACGATAAATTGGAGTTTGGCGGTAACGTGCGCGGAAACCATGTGGGAAACGATGTCAAGAGTTGGACATCGACCGAAACATTCATGCCGCAGATTGGACGTAACCAGTTCTCGAACAGCCGCACTGCCGGTTTGAGTACCCGTGCAAACATCAACGCGAACTTCCGTTTCGAATGGAAACCCGATACATTGACAAATATCATTCTTACTCCAACTTTCAGCTATTCAAACAACGACTCATGGAACGATAGCCGTTCGGCTACATTCAACGAGAATCCGTTCGACTATGAGGCTGATTACGACAAGGATGCCTATGGCGAGGTTTCGGAGGAGCTGAAGAGTATTGCTGTCAACGACAATACAAACGAGTCACTCTCTATGGGTGAAAATCTTTCGTTCAGTGCGAGGTTGCAGGTCAACCGCAGACTGAACAAGCCTGGACGCAATATTACTTTCAGAGGTAACTACTCTTATGCCGACAGCAAGAGCGAGAGCTTCTCGTTGAACAATGTCAACTACTTCCAGGTGTCGGCCGCCGATATGGCGACAAGACAACAGCGTTATTCAACTACACCGGGCACCAACTGGAGCTACAATGTGAATCTGAGCTATACAGAGCCTCTGTTGAAGAATCTGTTCATGCAGATAAACTATAGCTATAACAACAGCTACAACAACAGCAACCGTGCGACATACAACTTTGACGATCTGGCCGATTACATCCTTGAGGTGACTCCCGATTTTACCCGTCCTGTACTGCCTGTTGATCTGGAGCACTATCTCGACAGTGATTTGAGCCGTTATTCAACCTATCGTACCCAAAAGCATGAGGTGGGAGTCACTTTCAGATATGTGACAAGTAAAATGAACCTTAATGCCGGTGTCAACTGGTTGCCGCAACAGACTGAACTCGATTACAAATATCAGGGAATAGATACTCTGTTTACACGCAATGTGCTGGATTATGTATCGCCTAATATCCGTTTCCGTTACAAGTGGTCGAAGCAGACAACATTGAATATACGTTATCGTGGTTCTACATCACAGCCTTCGATGACCGACCTTATTGATATTACTGATGACTCGAATCCGTTGAACATTACAAAAGGTAACCCGGGCTTGAAACCGTCGTTCTCGAACAATGTGAATGCAAACTTCAACACCTATAATACCGATGCACAGCGTGGTATAAATGTATTCGCAAATTATAGCAATACCATAAATGCCATTACACGTAGGGCTACATATGACGAGGTGACCGGTGCAACGACAACACAACCCGAGAATATCAATGGCAACTGGAATGTTGGCGGTGGTTTTGTATTCAATTCGGCAATACCTGCAAATACCAAATTTACCTACAGCACCTTTACCGATGGAGGTTATTCCGAGCGAGTTTCGTATATCAGTATGCAGAATGTACAGGGTAGTGTGAAGAGCATTGCAAAGACGGTGAATGTGAGCGAACGTTTGACTGCAAATTACCGCAGTGACAATTTCGACGTGTCGTTGAGCGGTTTCCTCCGCTATTCGCACTCAAAGTCTACAGCGCAACCCGAGGACAAGATGAACGTCTTCAACTTCTCATACGGTCCAAGTGTAAACTACAATCTCCCTTGGTGGAATATGAAGATATCTACAAATATTTCAATGAGCAGCCGTCGTGGTTATAGCGATCCAAAGGCGAATACTGATGAGCTTATATGGAATGCTCAGCTATCGGCAAGTTTCTTGTCAAAGAATGCCTTGACAGTCTCTTTGCAGCTGTTCGATATCCTGCAGCAACAGAGCAATATAAGCCGTGTTGTAGAGGCTCTCTACCGCAGGGATAGCGAATCGAACGCAATATACAGCTACGGTATGTTGAATCTTGCATACAAGTTCAATAATACCGGCGGTGACAGCAAGAAGGGCAAGGGTGCACGTGAATATGGAATGCCACAGGGATTCCCTGCAGGTCCTCCTCCGGGAATGGGTGGCGGCCGTCCGTTCTAAATAACAAGAAAAGAGATAAAAATTGCAATTTTTATCTCTTTTCTTGTTATTTATGAGTATATTAGCGGTATTCATAAACTAAAAACTCTGATGAACTTTAGCATAGGTGTAATACTCGGTTGGATATACAGTTTCATTGCTGTAGTTCTGATTGTCAATGTCGTGTTGAAAAACCGTGACAGCGTAAAGACATTGGCATGGGTTCTTGTATTGCTATTTCTTCCTATACTCGGTGCGTTCCTGTATTTCTTTTTTGGCCGTGACAAACGTAAGGAGAGGATGATCGGACGCAGGTTGATGTCGCAGATAAACCAACGTAATCTTTCGGCAAACGTAAGTCGTTGTATTCCCGATCTGCCTCAGGAGTATTCAACCTTACATACCTACTTCTGCAATACATCTTCTGCATACGCCTTGCCTGCGCAGAGTATAGATGTGATTGCTGATACAAAGAAGTATGCCCTTATGCTCATGAGAGAACTTGAAAGAGCCGAGAAACATATACACATGCTGTTCTATATATTCGAAGATGATGAGTTCGGGCGTTCTATACGTGACATCCTCATGCGTAAAGCACGCCAGGGTGTAGAGGTGCGCTTGATATACGACAGCGTGGGCTGTTGGAGTGTCAAAAAGGATTTCTTTGACGACATGCGAAGTGCCGGTGTGTATGTAGAGTCGTTCCTGAAGGTTCGCTTCCCTCTTTTTTCAAAGAAGTTGAATTATCGTAATCATCGAAAGCTTGTTGTCATTGACGGTGTAACCGGTTTTGTTGGCGGTTGTAATATTGCTGACAGGTATATTACCGGTGGAATATGGGGCTATTGGCGAGACACGGTGCTTCTTGTCCGTGGAATGGCTGTGCAGGGATTGCAGTTCGCCTTCCTTGTCGATTGGTATTTTGCAAACCACTCGCTTGTAAGTGGTCAAAAGTATTTTCCGCAACAGCAACAATGCAATGACGGTTGGCTGCAGTTGGTGACGTCCAACCCTGTTGGTGAGGTGCGTACTCTGATGAGCGGTACTGTCAAGATGCTGTCTCTTGCAAAGAACTATGTATATCTGCACACACCCTATTTCATGCCTAATGAGTCGTTTATGCTTTCCCTCAAGAGTGCTGCGCTTTCTGGTGTAGACGTGAGACTTATGATTCCAGAATGCTGCGATAACAGAATAGCGGGATATGCATCGAAATCATATCTCGGTGATTTGCTGAAAGTGGGTGTGAAGGTGTATCTGTATAAGGGTGGCTTTTTGCATAGCAAAGCTATTGTCTGTGACGACTATTTGTCGTCAGTAGGCTCTGTCAACCTTGACTTCCGCAGTTTCTATTATAATTTCGAGGTAAGTGCCTTTGTCTATGACAAGACTGTGGCGCAGGAGCTGAAGGAGCATTTTCTTAATGACATAAAGGTGTGTAAACAACTGACTCTTGCAGAATACAGAAGTCGCTCGTTCGGCAGGCGTTTTGCGGAATCCTGTGCCCGTCTCTTCTCTCCGTTGATGTAAGCTTTATATATAATGAAACAAGGTAGATGGTGCTCCATCTACCTTGTTTCATTATGGTTCATTTGAAAAAACTGAAATTAACACTTCCGTATGCAATATGCCTTATGAAACGTGGGTGTTGTGAAAAATCATAATCCTTGCCATGTTCAAAGATAAAGAGACCGTCCTCATTCAGCATCTCTCCTTCCAGAATCATGTTGGGAATCTCTCCGAGCTCTTTTAGTGCGTATGGAGGGTCGGCAAAGATGATGTCGTATTTTGCGTTGCATCGGCGTATAAAGCGGAATACATCGTCTCTGACTATTCTCCAGCTCTGGTCGTTGAGTGATGCCTGAGCCTTTTTAAGAAAACTGAAATGGAGCGAATCCAGCTCAACCGATGTTACCTCCATGCAGCCTCTTGACAAAAGTTCGAGGCTGATGCTTCCTGTTCCCGAAAAGAGGTCAAGTGCCTTGCTCTCTTCGAAATCAACAATGTTGTTAAGGATGTTGAACAGATTCTCTTTGGCAAAATCTGTTGTCGGACGTGCTTTGAAACTGCGTGGAATGTCGAAATGACGTCCTTTGTATTTTCCGCTTATTATTCGCATAGTATAAGTGCTTGCAAGTCAAATGGTATACCTTCAATTCTGTTCAGCAGGCTTGGTGAAAACAGTTCGTTGGGATTTATTCGTTTTATGTTCTTTATGAAGCGTCCGGCTGCTACTGACAAATCTTCGATGCTCTTGTCGCCACACAGGTATAGGAAATCCTTTGTCTGTGACATACCTTGCTCTTTCCATATACTCAGGAGATAGAACAGTATATTATCCTTTTCTTCTCTTTTGAATATATTTGCCAAACCTATTTTGCCGTTTTTGATTGATACGGTGAAGGCAATGTCGTTATAAAGGTAGGCAAGCATGTACTGTTCCTTTTCTATGGGTTTGTATGCCAAGTAGCTCATCAATATACTTGCCGGAGTATATAATGTTACTTTACCGTACTGTTGCAGTGTTTCGTATACGCTGTGCTCTACAGGAAAAAGCATTGTGCAACCGTATGCGTTCAGTTTGTTTGACACAATTTCTACATCACTGCTTTTGGGGAAGCAGTAACTGAAAAAACGGTTATAATCATCGCTGTTGTCAAATTCGGCAGGAACACATGTGTATTCTTCGCTCTCTATAATGGCTTTAATCTCAGATATCTCGCCATCTTTTGTAAGCGGGCAGCTGGCAAAAGCATTCTCTATGTTTGCTGCCAGGCTGAGGTCTATGTCCGGGTTGTATGTGAAATATCTCAGGCTGTCAGGCTTTGTAGGCGTATAGCTGCAAAAACAAAATCCATTCGTACTTATACGAATGGATAATGTCTTTTTCTGTATGTCGTTTTTGGTTACCATTCCCAGTTACCGGCATTGTTGTTTGCCTCTTTAACGCTACCTACGCGGCGGCATGGAATGATCTTGACAATCTCCTCGTTGTTCTCGTCGTACTGTGGCTCGCCATCTGCATTGAGGATTGGCTCACGTCTAACCTGTGTAACCTTTTTCTTAACACCAAGGATATAGTTGTCATACTCCTGATCGTTGATACCGGTCAAGTATTGGCTGAAATCGGCTCTTGCCTCGAAAAGCTGTGTGTAACCGCCACCTGCCTTTGAAATACTGTCTGTGAGGAGTGTGAACTTCTCTCCGTTACCATAAGGGATGAACTGCAATGAGTCAACAGGGTAGTAAGGGTTGTGATAGAGTGTATCAATCAAAGATACCCAAGTTGTATCACGACGGAAGTTACGCAAGTCACCACCTTCTTGGTTCATGGCATTGAGCTCGTCGATGATCTTCCAATCGTTTTTCTTCTCTGCTGTTCTGAGCAGGTCAAGGAAGATGCGGTCAGCATCGTCAGGTGACAAAGTGATCTCTCTTACTTTTCTTCTATCCTTTTCTATGTCGGCTACTTTTTCGAGCTGGCGGTCGTTAAGTTCGTAAGCTTTCTTTACGGTGTAAACCTTCTGTGTCTTTACGAAATCGATGAGTGTGTCGAAGCTGCTTGTGTATTTACCATTTGCTCTGTAATACTCAACTTCGGCATTCTTGATGTCAATCAAACGATAGATTACAGCACTGTCGCGCTTTGCTCTGATCTCCTCAAACTCAATAGGGCTCATTACGCTACGGAAGTTTACTACAACGAGTATCACCGCAAGAACACCCAAAAGTACTTTAAATAGGTTTTTCATTGTTATATATTTTTTATTTATTATTTTCGTGTCACAAAAATAAGATAAAAAAACGAAAAATCGTTTTGTATATTAATTTTTTATTGATAGCAAGTGATAAATAAATATTTAGCTTCGCAAATTAAAACAAATTTTCCGTTCAATCCAACAACTCAGCAGGAAAAATCACTCGAAATGATATCGGAATTCATTATTTCCGGTGATGACAAAAAGATTTTTCTCTTTTGTGGTTACGCCGGAACGGGAAAGACTACTCTTATATCGGCTCTAGTACGTACCATGGAGCAGCTTGGGCGTAAAACGGTGCTGCTTGCCCCAACCGGCAGGGCTGCGAAAGTGTTTTCGTCATATTCGGGTAAGAGTGCCTATACCATACACAAATGGATATACCGTCAGAAGTCGATTCTTGACGCCTCTCGATTTACTCTTATGGAGAATAGGGCTGTGAATACTTTGTTTATTGTAGATGAGGCTTCAATGATATCGAATGCCGGTGTGTCGAACTTCGGTTCGGGAGCCTTGCTCGATGATCTTGTGGAATTCGTATATTCTGGAAATGGTTGTTCCTTGTTGCTTTTGGGTGATACAGCACAGTTGCCGCCTGTAGGCGAGGAGCTTTCTCCTGCACTTTCAAAAGATTACTTGTCGTCAATGTTCCTGAATGTTACGGCTGTGGAGCTGACACAGGTGATGCGTCAGTTGGACGGTTCGGGAATCCTGTATAATGCTACAAAGCTTCGCGAGATTGTATGTGGAGAGGAAACTGACTTGGTTAAAATAAAACTCACCGGATTTGCTGATATCTGCTGTGTAAGTGGCGATGGACTTATCGAGTCTATAGAGAGCTGTTATGGCGATGTGGGAACAAACGAAACAATAATATTATGCCGTTCAAATAAACGTGCCAACCAGTACAATGAAGGTATCAGACGGCGTATTCTTTATCGTGAAGAGGAACTGAACAGAGGTGATATCCTTATGGTGGTCAAGAACAACTACTATTGGCGCGAGATTCTTGGCAGGGAGGATAAATCCTTGCTCGATAAACTCGATTTCATTGCCAATGGCGATGTGGCGGAGGTCGTGCGTGTCGGTGGTGTAGAGGAAATGTACGGTTTCCGCTTTGCCGATGTAACCCTCTCTCTTGTCGATTACGATGATTGTGAGATAGATGTGAAGATTATGCTCGATACTCTTGTGAGTGAATCACCGTCGCTGACCAAAGAGGAGAATGAGAGGCTCTTCAATGCTGTTTGGGAGGACTATCCCGAAATACGTTCAAAGCGCAAGCGTATGGAGCAGGTTCGCAACAATCCTTATTATAATGCAATACAGGTGAAATATGGTTATGCTGTAACTTGTCATAAGGCGCAAGGTGGCCAGTGGCAACGTGTTTTTGTAGACCAAGGTTTTGTGTCACCCGATATGATGGGTGTTGATTATTACCGTTGGTTATACACGGCTTTTACACGCGCAAGCGAGAAACTTTATCTTGTGAATTGGAGTGACAAGCAGGTTGAATGAAAAATCAAAGGGCGGTGTTCATCAACACCGCCCTCTGATTTTTATGCTTCGATGATTTCGAATACTTTGTCTATTGCAGCTTTTACACCTTCGGGGTTCTTACCGCCTGCCTGTGCAAAGTGTGCCTGACCACCGCCACCACCTTGCATCTCACGTGCAGCCTGGCCTACGATCTTGCCGGCATTGATACCGCGCTCAATAAGGTCGGCACTGACTGAGATTGTCAACTGTGGCTTCTCGTTGTATATGCTACCCAATACAATCAAAAGATTCTCAGGCTGCTCCTGACGCAACATGAATGCAATGTCCTTGACTGTTGCTGGTGCCAAAGGAAGAATTGCGCTGATATAACGTATGCCGTTTCTCTCCTTGATATCGTTCAACAGCTGGTTCTTCATCATTGCTGCTTTCTCCTTTGCATACTCCTCAATCTCCTTCTTCAGCTCTGCGTTCTCTGCTATCGATTTAATGATTGTTGCCTTTAGATTAGGTACATTGTTGAAGAGTGCGTGAATCTCCTTCATCAAGGTCTGTGTCTTGTAGAGGTGGTTCTCGAGAGCTTCTCCGGTGATTGCCTCAATGCGACGTACACCTGCAGCAACAGAGCTTTCGCTGATAATCTTTACCATACCGATGTTACCGGTTGCCGATACGTGGGTACCGCCACAGAACTCGATTGATGTACCGAACTGTACTACACGTACATGGTCGCCGTACTTCTCGCCGAAGAGTGCGATTGCGCCAAGCTGTTTTGCCTCCTCGATAGGAATGTTACGGTAGTCGGTGAGAGGAATGTTCTCGCGTATGCGTGCATTTACAATGCGTTCAACTTGCTCGATCTCCTCATCGGTAACTTTCTGGAAGTGTGAGAAGTCGAAACGGATTCCCTCGGGTGTTACAAGTGAACCCTTCTGCTCAACGTGTGTACCCAATACCTGACGCAATGCCTGGTCGAGCAAGTGTGTGCAAGAGTGGTTAGCTGCGCATGCTGCACGTTTTTGCTTGTTCACTTCGGCAATGAATATTGCTGCTGGGTTTGCAGGAAGCTGCTTTGTGATATGTATAGGAAGGTTGTTCTCTTTCTTTGTGTCGATAACCTCTATGCGCTCGTCACCGCATACAAGGAAACCGCAGTCACCTACCTGGCCACCGCTCTCTGCATAGAAAGGAGTATCCTTTAGGACAATCTGATATAGTGTCTGGTTCTTCTGCTTTGTCTGGCGGTAACGGAGTATTTTTGTCTCGTATTCTGTGTTGTCGTAACCGACGAATGTGCACTCACCCTCGTTTACGGTTGTCCAGTCTCCGTTCTCGACTGCGGCAGCGTTGCGTGCGCGTGTCTTCTGCTTGAGCATCTCCTCGTCGAACTGTTCCATGTTTACGCTAAGACCGTTCTCGCGAAGGATAAGCTGTGTAAGGTCTATAGGAAAACCGAATGTGTCGTAAAGTGTAAATGCTTCGACACCGCTGATCTCGCTCTTGCCACAATCCTTTGTTGTAGCTATAATCTTGTCGAGCATGCCCATGCCGGTTTCGAGAGTGCGAAGGAATGAATCCTCCTCCTCCTTCATAACCTTGGTGATAAGTTCCTGCTGTTGCTTCAACTCGGGATAAGCGTCGCCCATGTTCTCGATGAGTGTAGGAACGAGTTTGTACATGAAAGCCTGCTTCTGTCCCAGGAATGTGTAGCCGTAGCGTACTGCACGGCGCAAGATACGGCGGATCACATAACCGGCCTTTGCGTTTGATGGCAACTGACCGTCGGTTATAGAGAATGATATTGTACGTATGTGGTCGGCAATAACACGCATGGCAACATCTGTTTGGCTGTCGTCGCCATATCTCTTGCCTGAGATCTCGCCTATAGCCTTGATTATTGGCTGGAACACGTCGGTATCGTAGTTCGACTGCTTGCCTTGGAGTGCCATACAAAGACGCTCGAATCCCATACCGGTGTCGATAACCTTTGCAGGAAGCTCCTCAAGGTGGCCGTCTGCCATGCGGTTGTACTGCATGAAAACAAGGTTCCAAATCTCAATGACCTGTGGGTGTGAACCGTTTACAAGGTCGCGACCGTTGATCTTTGCTCTCTCTTCGTCGTCGCGAAGGTCGATGTGGATCTCAGAACATGGACCGCAAGGGCCTGTATCACCCATTTCCCAGAAGTTGTCCTTGTGGTTACCGTTGATGATGCGCTCGGCAGGCAGGTGCTTTTCCCAAATAGCGGCAGCTTCGTTGTCGCGTGCAAGACCTTCGGCCTCGCAACCCTCGAATACTGTTGCATACATGCGGTTGGGGTCGAGCTTTACTACCTGTGTAAGGTATTCCCATGCCCAGTTGATGGCATCTTCCTTGAAGTAATCGCCGAACGACCAGTTACCGAGCATCTCGAACATTGTGTGGTGGTAGGTGTCGTGTCCAACCTCCTCAAGGTCGTTGTGCTTTCCGCTTACGCGAAGACACTTCTGTGAGTCGGCAACACGCTTGCTCTTTGCAGGGCTGTTACCAAGAATGATGTCTTTGAACTGGTTCATACCGGCATTGGTGAACATCAGTGTCGGGTCGTCTTTAACGACCATTGGTGCAGAAGGAACAATGAGGTGTCCTTTCTGCTCGAAGAATTGCTTGAACGATTCTCTGATTTCTTTTGATGTGAGCATATTTTTTGTTGTTTTGATTATTTCATTTAAATAATACTGTCAACAGTGGCAGTAATCCATAAAATCATACAAAGTTACAATATTTTATGAAATATTGTTGGATAAAACCCGATAAAGTTGCTTTCTTTTGTAGCTATTTCTGCCATTATACAGTGTTTAACTTCTAATATTTGCAAAAAAAGTGATTTTTTGCTATCTTTGAACTTAGTCTCGAAGATATTCTGCACTCGCTGAGTGAAATACTAAAGTAAACTTTGTATTTCCCGCTCGTTTGTTACTATCTTTGTACAAGAAAGCAATAGGCATAAAGGCAAAAGGAATGCAAAAAAGATATTACACATTTAATCCCGAAACTAATAGCTATGAGCCTGTCCATACCACCTTTGCCCAGAAGGTGATAGGTGTGGTGCGCAAGGTCCTGATGTTCATTATTTTCGGCGGTTTGGCATTTCTTGTCTTTTATCTGTTTATCGACAAGCCTACTGCGCAGGATTTCCAGAATGAGAATTCACAGCTTCTGGCGCAGTACAGAATCGTCTCATCGCGCCTCGATCGTGCTATGACCGTGCTGAATGATATCCAGCAGCGCGACGATAATCTCTATCGTGTAATGCTTAATGCCGATCCTGTTTCCGAGAACGAACGTAATGCCGGCTATGCAGGAACAAACCGATACGACTACCTGCTTGGAATGAACAATGCCGAACTGCTCGTGGAGACAGCCCAGAAACTCGACCTGCTCGAAAAACAACTGTACATGCAGATAAAGTCCTTTGACGAGATTGTCGCTCTCGACAAGGATGCCGAAAAACGACTGCGCCATATTCCGGCGATACAGCCTATCGCCAACCGCGACCTTAAACGCACTGCATCGGGTTACGGCTACCGCATAGACCCTATATATAAAGTCCGCAAGTTCCACAAAGGGATGGACTTTTCTTGTGACAAACGTACCCCGATATATGCTACAGCCGATGGAGTGGTTGAGAGTGCAAAATGGATGCCTGGGTACGGATATACAGTAATCATTAATCATGGTTATGGCTATAAGACACTGTATGCCCACCTGCTCGACAAGAAATTCCTTGTGAAAAAAGGGCAGAAGGTGGTGCGTGGTGAGCAGATAGCTCTGAGTGGTAATTCTGGAAAGAGTACCGGCCCTCACCTGCATTATGAAGTTATTGTAAAGGGAAAGCAGGAAAACCCTATCAACTACTATTTTATGGACCTTGATGCCGACGGTTACGACCAGATGTTGCAGATGGCCGAAAATCACGGTAAAATATACGACTGATATGGCACTGAATACAAATAAGGATTTGAAGATGTATTACTCCATAAAGGAGGTAGCAGAGATACTTGATGTTACTGAGACGACATTGCGTTATTGGGAAACTGTATTTCCGCAGGTAAAACCCTATAAAGGCGCTAACGGTGTACGTCGTTACACAAAAGAGGATATAGCTGTCTTGCGTACGGTGTATCACCTTGTAAAGGAGCGCGGACTGACTCTTGCCGGAGCAAAAAAACAGTTCAAATATGGCGGACCAAAAGAGACTGCCGAAACAAACAGCGAAGTCATCGACAGGCTCAAAGCGGTGAAAGAGGAACTGTTGGCTATAAAGGAGCAGTTGGATTTTGTGTAGGAAAGTGACAGAAAAGTGTTTTAATTCATCTCCCATACAAGAAGAGGCTGTACAGCCTCTTCTTGTATATATATGCAATAATATTGGCTGATATCTTTATTGGATATTTTCAACACAACACCGCGAGAGGATTCCTCTCGCGGTGTTGTGTCATTACCCAATTCTTGCAATAGTTTTGATGTTCTTGATTTTCTTCAGGTTCTCACAGATGTTCTTTACGTCGTGTACATCGTGTACGTTTATCCAGAACGTGCCTTCGAAGATGCCGTTGTTGCTCTCTATGTGTATCTTCTGAATGTTGGCGTTGAGCTGTTGCGATATTATGGTTGTTATCTCATGGAGCACTCCCATGTCGTCGATACCTGTAATTTGTATAGGTACAACAAAGTACAGCTGTTTGTGTGTCTCCCATTTGGCGGCAAGTATCCTGTCGCCGTGGCTGCTCTTCAATGTGTTTGCTACTGAGCAGTTGCGCTTGTGTATTATAATATGCTTGTTCTCGTCGTAATATCCTAACACGTCGTCGCCGGGGATTGGGTGGCAGCAGTCGGCAATGATATACTTGTTCTTCAAGCTCTCCTCGGTGAGGTTAATAGGTGTCTTGCGGTCGATGTTCTCGTGTATCTCATTTGTCGGTATCTCCTCTTTTTTCTTGTCTCGGTTGAATGAGAATATCGAAGCAAATGTTAGTTTCTTGTTGCCGAGTATGGCATCCTTATCGTCGTTGCCAAGTACTATTGTGCCTTTGCCGATCTCTGCGAGCAGTTCATCGCGTTCTTTCAGCTTGTGCAGCTTCAATAGTTTTTCTATATTGCCTATATGGTTGGCAAGTCCCTCTTTTTCAAGGAATGTGTTCAGTTTCTCTTCGCCTTCGTTCTGCATAAGACGCTGCTGACGGCGCAGTGCTGCCTGTATCTTTGCACGTGCCTTTGCTGTTGTAACGAATTTGAGCCAGCTCTCATCGACTCTCGGTGCGTTTGAGGTGAGGATCTCTACCTGGTCACCGCTCTGTAGCTGGTGGTTCAGTGGAACAAGCTTGTGGTTGACCTTTGCACCGATACAGTGGTTGCCGAGGAAGGTGTGTATGCTGTATGCGAGGTCGAGTGCCGTACAGTGCTGTGGCATGGTCTTTATATCGCCTTTGGGCGTAAAGACAAATATCTCGGTTGCATATAGGTTCAGCTTTATGGTGTCGAGAAAGTCGAGGGCGTTCGGCTGAGGGTCGTCAAGTATCTCCTTGATGGTGTGCAACCAGTTGTCAAGCTGTTCGTCGCTCGAGGTGTCGCCCTGGTTCTTGTATTTCCAGTGTGCGGCGATACCTTTCTCTGCCATCTCGTCCATCTTCTCGCTTCTTATCTGTACCTCTATCCATTCGCCGTGTGTGCTCATGAATGTGGCGTGGAGTGCCTTGTAGCCGTTGGTCCTTGGCTTGTTCACCCAGTCGCGAAGACGGTCGGGATGGGCGTTGTACAGCTTTGTGAGTGCTATGTATATGTTGAAGCACTCGTTGTTCTCGTCACGTCCTTCGCGGGGATTGAATATGATACGTACTGCAAGTATGTCGTATATATCCTCAAATGCCACATGCTTCTTCTGCATCTTGTTCCAGATGGAGTAGGGCGATTTTACGCGACCTATAATCCTGTATTCCAGCCCCATGGCATCGAGCTGTTCGCGGATTGGGTTTGTGAATTCAGCATAGAGCTTGTCGCGTTCCTGCTGTGTCTTTTCAATCTTTTTCTCTATGCGACTGTACTCTTCGGGGTGCTCGTATCGGAAACTGAGGTTTTCCAACTCGGTCTTTATACGGCTCAATCCCAAGCGGTAGGCTATGGGGGCGTATATGTATAAAGTCTCGCCGGCAATCTTGTACTGCTTGTTGACCTGCATGAATTCGAGTGTGCGCATGTTGTGCAGGCGGTCGGCGATCTTGATGAGTATCACTCGTATGTCCTCGCTCATGGTGAGCAGGAGCTTCTTGAAGTTCTCGGCCTGTTCCGATGCGTGTGCGCCGAAAACTCCTCCTGCAATTTTAGTGAGACCGTTCACTATGTTGGCTATCTTGTCGCCGAAAAGGTTTCTTATGTCCTCTACTGTGTAATCGGTATCTTCTACAACGTCGTGCAGGAGTGCAGCGCAAATGGATGTTGAGCCTAATCCTATCTCTTTGCATACGATACGTGCAACGGCAAGCGGATGCATGATGTATGCTTCGCCACTGTGTCGTCTCACGCCTTTGTGTGCCTGACGTGCGAAATTGAACGCTTTGGTTATCAGTTCGACCTTCTTGCGGTGCTGCGATGCCAAATAAATATCCAGCAACTCCTGAAAGGCGTCATTTATGAGAGCCTCTTCATCGATGGTCTTTTTCTCTTCGTTGCTTTCCATACCGGTTAGAGCTTAATATATGTTCAGGTACTTTCCTGCTCTGATATTTGTGTTACGCATGCCGTTCCACTTCATTATCTGCTTGACTGTTACCCTGTATTTTCTTGCTATACTGCCAAGTGTCTCTCCGCTTTTGATCTTGTGACGTTTGAGGGTGCCTCGGCCGTCATCATTGGCTTTTGCCTGTTTTAGCATTTCAGCAATGCTTACTCTCGGAAAGAACTCCTGCTCCTTGTGTCGGTAAATGCTGTCCTCGTTGGCAAGGAAGTCGGTTACAAGCCTGTTCGACAGTCGCAATGTGTATGGTTCGTTCTCTCCGGGGATAATATCCTTGATATATTGCGGATTAAGTGCTCTTATTTCGTCTATTTCTGCTCCACAAACTTCTGCTATCTGCTTGAAGTGCAGGTTCTTTGAAACAACGATGGTGTCAGTCGAGATTGGTGTACTGGGCTCCATTGGGAATATTCCATGTTCCTTGTGGTATGTCATTATGTAGTTCGCGGCAATGAACATTGGCAGGTATCCGCGTGTCTCGCGTGGCAGATAATAATATATTTCCCAAAAGTCGGTTTTGCCATCGGAACGCACAATGGCTTTCTTTACGTTACCAGGACCGCAGTTATATGCAGCAATGGCGAGCTCCCATTTGCCGAAAAGCCTGTACAGGTCGGCAAGATAACGCACTGCAGCTTTTGTCGATTTTATGGGGTCGAAGCGTTCGTCGATGTAGTTGTTCGATTTCAAACCGTATATCTTTGCGGTAGAGAACATGAACTGCCACAATCCTTTTGCATTTGCTCTTGAAACAGCTTTGGGGTTCAGTGCCGATTCTATGATGGGCAGATATTTCAGTTCGTGGGGTATTCCTGCCTTGTCGATCTCTTCTTCGATTATCGGCATGTAGAACTCTGACATGCCGAGCATGTATGCCACCAATGAACGGTTTTTTGTGGTGTATGAATCTATGCACGATCTTACCATTCTGTTATATGGCATTTTTACAATGGTGGGCATGCTCTGCAGGCGTTCGGCATACACAGTATCGCTTGTCTTGATATCCTTGTATTGCAGCGAATCGTATTCCAGCGATTTGAGCAGGTTGCGTGCCTGCCAGTTGTTCAGTATGCTGTCAATCTCCTCGATCATGTAGAGGGGAAGCTCAAAATCGATGCTATCAGGGAATTCTGCCGCAATGTCGGGGATAGAATCCAAAGTGTCGGCTGTTATGATTGTATCTGTTGCTGCTATATCTCTATTGTCGGCCACAGAGTCTGGCATGAATGTTCTTGCCACAGATGTTGTGGCAAACATTAAAAGTATTGTCAGAGCTGTTATGGTGCTTCGCATGTCCTGTTGTCTGTTTTTTTGTTTTAAAATGTTATGTGGCAGTTGAGCCCGTAATAGTTGTTGTCGCGCAGGTGGTCACGTCCATGTATCACTTGCGGCCCGATTGAAAAATTCACATCTTCGTTTATGTCGAAACTTGAAAGTTGTGCGTCAACGTATGCGTCGATT
>JAEIGA010006735.1_pt1 | contig 17483 bp, 14 predicted proteins | sample 9270691 | NCBI WGS metagenome assembly JAEIGA01 (sample SAMN17057246, study PRJNA624740) | gut metagenome | biome: biome; isolation source: fecal sample | host: Bos grunniens | place: China: Xizang | collected 2019 | reverse complement strand
AGTAAGCCTTGACGGATTGGAAAACATGCTTAAAAAATACCATGGCATCAATAGAGAATCATACTTTGTGATCTCTAATTCGGATGTCAATCATAAATATATCCTGGCATCATGCTGCACTCCGATTCTCGGCGAAAGCGTAGTCGGCTTTAAATCTCAGGACGGAACAATCACAGTTCATACACGAACCTGCAGCAATGCAAACAATCTTGCAGCCAAATTCGGAGATAAGATCGTGACTGTCAAGTGGGATATGGATTCCAACTCAGGAAGCAGCTACCTGGCGCGTCTTTCCCTTAAAGGCACCGACCGCATAGGCATGATCAACGATATAACAGCAATCACCTCAAAAGACCTGAGTGTAAACATCAGAAGATTCAACCTTGGTACAGAAGACGGTATATTCGATGGCTTCATCGATCTCTATGTACATGACATAGATGACCTTGAAAATCTGATTTTGAAACTCAAGAACATCAAGGGTATTGAAAGTGTAGCAAGAACAGAACTATAACAGAATTAGAATGAAGAAAATCATAAACAGGTTATTCCCGATTATCCCTATATCCATCATTATAGGGTCAACGATGTTTTCACATTCATGTGCAAACACGCAGACTCCTCCCAGCGGTGGACCTAAAGACACCATTCCACCTGTTATCGAGGAGATATATCCTGTGTCAGGACAAACTAATGTACCTACTCACAAGACACAGCTCAAGATCGAATTCAATGAATATGTACAGGTAAAGGATCCGAAAAGCCTTTATCTCTCTCCTCCATTGGAAAAGGCTCCAAAGTTCAAGATGAAAGGAAAGAGCGTCATCATCTATTTCGAAAATGACCTTGACTCAAACAAGACATACACCATGGACCTGACCAATGCCATCGGCGACAACAACGAAGGTAACATGTTCCCAGGATACACTCTGGTATTCTCAACGGGAGACAGGATTGACAGCATGATGGTCACTGGTATCGTACAGGATTGCAACAGCCTTAAACCTCTTAAGGGTGCAACGGTGATGATGTACAAGGATCATTCTGATTCAGCTGTATTCTTGAAAAGACCGGACGCAGCAGTCAAGACCGACGAATGGGGCTTCTTCAGCATCAGGAACATACAGGATACAGTGTATAGGATGTATGCGATAATTGATGAGAACAACAATAACAAATATGAGGCTGAATCAGAGAAGATTGCATTCATTGATTCCCTGATCAGGCCTATAGTTGTAGTAAATGATACACTTCCTGAGCTGCAGAAATATGACATGAAGGATACTCTTAACTGCCTGGCAAGAAAAACAGAATTCGAACTCAACGTATTCAAGGAAAAGCCGACAAAGCAGATGATTGTAAATAAGGAGCGAGTCGGTGAAAGAACTGCATACATCACATTCATGGCACCTTATGCACAGGTAGATTCGATCTGGATAAGAAATGTTCCTCAGGAAAACATGATAACCCAGTTCAACATAGTACGTGACTCTCTTGAGATATGGGTGAATGATCCTAAACCGCAACCAGATACTCTGTTCCTGAATGTGAAGTACATGAAGACAGACACTCTTGGACTGCTCAACAGCTTTACAGAAGAGATCAAGCTCCTGAAACCAAGAAAGGGAGCTGCCAAAACATCTTCAAAGGATATAAAGAAGGAAGACACTACAGCCGTATTCACATTGGAGGCAAAGCCGGAAAATGTGGAGCAATATGGATTCGTGATGGAATTCAAGTATCCTATTGTTGAATCCGGTTTTGATTCGCTTGTCTTCAGGTCAATCAACCCAAGACAGCAGGAAAGCATCGGAAAATACAGGGTAGAAAAGGACACGCTTAACCTTAGAAAGTTCACAATCCGTCCTGAAGAGAAACTTCAGCCGGGATATGAATACTTCCTGAAGATACCACACAGGAAGTTCAAGGACATAAATGGATTCTATAACGACAGTACAGAGGTGAAAGTAAGTCTCCCAAAAGATGACAAACTTAGTTCTCTGTCTCTTATAATCAACAATGTAAGCAACAAATATATCGTTGATCTTCTCAATGAAAAGAGAGACAAGGTTCTAAGGAGTTATGTAATTGAAAAGGATGCCACACTACTGTTCCCATACCTGAAGGCAGGAAAATATTCTATCCGAATAACAGAAGATGTGAACAAGAACGGTATCGTTGATACTGGTAATCTGCTTGAACACAAGCAGCCTGAGAAGGTGCGTTTCTATAAACTGGAGGATGGCACCTTCCTGATAGACATTCCGGAAATGATGGAGATCGAACAGAATATTGACGCGGCAGAAATGTTCCAATAATAGATTATGAAGAAACTGACGATATTGATAATAATACTGGTATCTGGTCTTTCATTGACAGCCCAGCAGATCAAGCCAGCCAACAGTTCGAATCAGCAGAAGCAGAAACCGACAGTAACTGATGAACTGCTGCTTATGGACGTACAGGCCTTGACTGACGAACAGCTGGATACGATCAATGTAAAGAAAAAGCTGGTCATCAATGACTATATGATGGTCGGAATACAATATGGAGCAGGTCTGAGCCAGGTTATGTGGAATCCTACTCAGAAGCAGCAGATGGTATTCTCCCCTGTCAATCTAGGCGTGACATTCACAAAATATCAAAAGATGTTCGGATATATGCCATACTTCGGATTCCAGGGAGGACTGTTCTATGCACGCGAAGGATATCAGTTCAAATACAATGAGAACACCGACTATATATACAAGGTAGAAGGAGCAGAAAAGGCCCTGATCGACGTAGTCGAGGTTCCAGTACTGTTCCAGTTCCATTACGACATGTGGAATTTCAAGATTATGGCCAACCTTGGATGCTACGGTGGATACAGACTTTCAATTCAAAGATTTCCTGGAGAAACAGGATATGTGAAAGAGGAACTGAAGAATTCATTCAAAGAAACTGACCGTCGCTGGGATTACGGACTTAAAGGAGGCGTAGGTTTCGGATTGGTATTCGATCCGCTGGAAATCCATTTCCAGGCATCTTACAAGCACTCATTATCATCGCTTTATACTCCAGACCATTATAGCCAGTACTACTATCGGTTTGCATACCCTTCAAATATAGTTGTATCGGTCGGACTTCATTATCACTTGAGCAAGAGATCGGGAAAGACAAAGGCAGAGATAAAGAAGCTGGCAAAGGATATGGTATATAACCCAGAACTATTCAACAATGGAAACACTGACAGTAAAGGCAGGACAAATAGCAATAGGAAGTAATGAACCTATTGTAGTCCAGACAATGTGCAACACTCATACTTCAGACATTGAAGCATCTGTTGCACAATGCAGAAGGCTTGCAAAGGCAGGAGCAGAAATGATCCGACTCACTGTACCATCACTGGGACAGGTAGAATCGCTGCGCGAAATCCACTCAAGGCTTCGCTCGGAAGGTGTCGACACGCCCCTTGTGGCAGATGTGCATTTCTCGTCTGAAATAGCGATCGCAGCCGCTTCAGTTGTCGAGAAAGTCCGCATCAATCCTGGAAACTTCCATAAAGACCATGACAAGGCACGCGAACAGTTTGCAAAACTTGTAGAATTATGCAAGACAAACGGCACAGCAATCCGTATCGGACTCAATCACGGATCACTTGGTGAAAGAATCACCGGACTATACGGCAACACTCCCCTCGCGATGAAGGAAGCTGTCATGGAGTGGCTGAAGATGTGCGTAGAAAACGATTTCTACAATGTCGTGGTATCACTCAAGGCAAGCAACACTTATGTCATGGTAGAGGCATACCGTCTGCTGGCCAAGGAGATGGAGGCAACCGGAGTCGTTTTCCCTCTTCATCTTGGTGTAACTGAGGCCGGCAACGGTGATGCAGGCAGAATCAAATCTGCAGTAGGCATTTCTGCCCTGCTTTCAGAAGGAATCGGCAACACAATACGAGTTTCCCTTACAGAAGATCCTGAGAATGAAATCCCTGTCGCACAGTACCTTTCTGACAGATATGGACGCAGACTCTACTCATCGATGGTAAGCCTTACACTTGAAGGAAAGAAAGCCATAGCTGTCTATAATGCTCCGTCAAAAGAACGTCTTCTTCTGGATTTTTCATGTGACTTTGGAAAAAGGCTGCTTGACAAAGATCTTGATGAAGTTGTGCTCAAGGGATCTTATATTGACGATGATGGTGTTCAGATCGAACTGGATGGCAGCGAATATGCAGAATATCTGACAGATGAGCTCATGCAGGCTGCCCGACGTCGTTTCTACAGACCGGAATATATCGCCTGTCCAGGATGTGGCCGTACAATGTATAACCTTGAAGGCACATTCGAAGAAGTGAAACGCCGTACAAAGCACCTTAAAGGCATGGTCATCGCTGTCATGGGATGTATCGTAAATGGCCCGGGAGAGATGGCAGATGCAGACTGGGGCTATGTTGGAGAAGGAAATGGCAAGGTATCTATTTACAAAGGAAAGGAACCGATCCTGCGCCACGTTCCGGAAACCGAGGCAATAGACCGACTGCTGGAGCTTATAGACGAATCAGCTAAATAGCTGAAACTGAACAGTTTAACTAGTGATGCCTGCTGCAAATTGCAGCTGGCATCACTAGTTAATTGATTGACTGTCAGTCTTTTATGTGATATTATTTCAGAATGTCTTTCTGGGCTTTCTCCCACTGTTCCTTGGCATATTCCTGCATGTCGACGACCTCATCAGTTTCATCTACAATCTCCTGACCAAGCATGGTCTCGATGACGTCTTCCATGGTCACAATACCACGGAATGTACCATACTCATCAATAATGACTGAAATATGTTCCTTCTTTTCCAGAAACTTCTCCCATATATTACCGACTGGCTCGTTCTCAGGGAAAGAGAGAACAGGACGGCTGATCTCGCGTACCGACGTCTTGAACTTGTCCTCTGCCATCTTTTCAAGAACAGTCTGACGAAGTACATAACCGATGACATAGTCGCTGTTATCATCATCGTATACAAGAATACGAGAATGAGTCAGGTCTGAAGTATAGAACTCCTTGACCGTCATGGCACCATCAGCCATTTCAACAACAGTGCTCGGAGTCATTATCTCATGAGCTGTAATTTCATCAAGCTTGAGAAGATTCTGAATCATCTTCTTCTCATCCTTCTCAATGACCTCCTCCTCTGTCGCAACACTCACCATCGCAGAAATATCCTCGCGGCTCATGCTTACCTGAGTGGATCTGGATGAAATCATATGAGTAATATGCTCCAGCAACCACACAAGAGGAAAAGCTATGAAGATCATTCCGTTGATGATAGATGCCGCAGGAATCGCCAGGGTTCTCCAATAGCTTGTACCTATTGTCTTTGGGATGATCTCAGCAAAAATCAGAATCGCAAAAGTGAACACTGTCGAAAATATACCGACAAGATGAGATCCATATACATCAAATACAAGCGAACCGACAATCGATGCACCTACAGTATTAGCAATCGTATTCAGACAGAGAATTGCTGAAATAGCCCGGTCAGGGCTTTGTTTCAGACGCTTCAGAAGCTTAGAACCTGACACCCCCTGCTCCTCAAGAGCCGTGATGTACGAAAGAGGCGTAGAGAGTAATGTTGCTTCAAGTGTAGAACATAATGCTGACAACAATATTGAGACCAGCATTATTATGTAGATCAGCTGAACTTCCATGTTACTTCTTAAGTTCAGCGATTATAGTTTCAGCACCACGCACGCACTGTCCCAACTCTACCTTGATATCAGCATCAAGAGGAAGGAACATATCAACACGTGAACCGAACTTGATGATTCCACATTCACGAGACTTTACAGCCTTTCTTCCAACTACCGCATGGGATACGATACGTCTTGCAAATGTACCTGCAATCTGCTTGAAGAAGACAGGACCATATTTGCTTACCATACCGACAGATGTATGCTCATTAAGTTCAGAAGCCTTCGGAAGATATGCGAACATATATCTTCCCGGATGGTATTTGTAATAATCAACCTTGCCATCAATCGGCCAGTAGTTTACGTGAACATTGAAGAAGTCCATATATACAGAGACCTGGATACACTCACATTTAAGATGCTCAGGCTCATAGACCTTCTCAATGACAACCACCTCACCATCAGCCACAGAAGTCACGAAATTATCTTCTCCGGTGCGTTTCCTTTTCGGTACACGGAAGAAGAAAGTAACGAATCCCATGAAGAACATAGGGACGACAGCCAATGGGTAAGAAATGAATGGCCATGGTATGAAATAGAAGATGGCAAATGTCAACGGGAGACATATAGCCCACACCAATAGCCAAGTGCCGTATGTATTCTTATGTATAATTGCCATAATCCATTCAATGAGTTTGCAAAGGTACTAAAAATCTGCCAATCAGACAAATCTACAAAGGAAGCACGTCTGCTACAACCAGATAGATTACTCCGATCGGAATCGCTACCAAAGCAGAATCGAATCTGTCGAGGAATCCCCCGTGACCAGGAATCGTATTTCCGGAATCCTTTACGTTATAATGTCTCTTCCACTGCGACTCTATAAGGTCACCATATACACCTGTCACATGAAGCATCACAGCCATTGCTGCATAGTTGCATACATTGGTAGTATGATCGGAACTGAATTGTGGGAAAAAGTCCATGGCGTAAAGAGCTATAGCTACTCCTACAGCTACCAGCATACCTCCCCAGAAACCTATCCAGGACTTCTTTGGTGAAATCGAAGGAAAGAGTTTCTTGCCATATTTCTGCCCAAGTGTTATACCAAAAAGATAGGCTCCTACATCTGAACCCCATATGATACAGAAGAAACAAAGAAGCAGTTTTCCTCCAAAGACACCTTCAGGAGAAAATACGGCGAAGTTTAATACCGACCATGGTACCGCAATGTAAAGTATTGCCGTATAAAGATTTGCAAATTTGTCAAAACGTGATTTATCCTTTACATACAAGGAATTGACCATAAGGATGAAAACAGGAAGAAAAGAAAGAATGATCAGTCTTCCAGGGAAATCGAATGCCTTATAACAATATACAAGGGTGAACAGTGTCGCACCCGAAAGTATAGAAAGAATCTGAGAATACCTGTAATCCTTTCCACAGGTCATCCTCAGAAACTCGTGCATCATCACAACAAGGCAGAACAGCATCACTGCCCCGAATATGTATTTGTTGGTCAGGAAAGCGGCGAGCATGATCGCCGCGAATCCTAAACCAGATATAGTTCTTTTGACAAAATTATTCATAGGTGTGGTCAGAATCTACTCTTCAGAATTTTCAACGGATTCTTCAGCTTTTTCCTCTACAGGCTCACCTACCGGCTCATCTGCAGGCTTGAATCCAGCCTTCGGACCGAAAATTCTTTCAAGATCATCTGCAAAGATAACTTCTTTCTCCAATAAAATAGCTGCTAACTGACTGAAACCTTCAAAATTTTCCCGTAATATTGCCTCAGTCTTGTCATGAACCTGTTTTATCAGCTCCTTGACCTCGCTATCAATCAGTTCAGCAGTCCTTTCGCTATATGGCTTATTCAGGTCATATGCACGTGAACCGGTCGAGTCATAGTATGATACAGTACCGACTTTCTCACTCATACCATAATAAGTCACCATGCCATGAGCCATCTTGGTAAGACGCTCAAGATCGTTCAGAGCCCCTGTCGAAGGCTGACCGGTCACAATCTCTTCTGCAACACGTCCTCCGATCAGAGAGCACATCTCATCCATCATCTGAGCTTTAGTCACAAGCTGACGTTCCTCAGGCAGATACCACGCTGCTCCAAGTGCATGTCCACGAGGTACTATTGTAACCTTGAACAAAGGATGAGCATTCGGAAGGAGCCAGCTGACTGTAGCATGACCTGCCTCATGATGGGCAATTGACTTCTTCTCCTCTGGGGTTATGATCTTCGACTTCTTCTCAAGACCACCGACGATTCTGTCGACTGCATCAAGGAAATCCTGCTTTGAAATTGCAGTCTTATCATGTCTTGCTGCAGTAAGAGCCGCCTCATTGCAGACATTTGCTATATCCGCACCCGAGAAGCCAGGAGTGTGTTTTGCGAGGAATTCAAGATCGAAGTCATCAGCAACCTTGAGGTTACGGATATGAACATTGATGATCTCCATTCTTTCCTTCAGATCAGGAAGTTCGACATGAATCTGTCTGTCGAAACGTCCTGCACGCATAAGTGCCTTATCAAGAATATCAGCACGGTTAGTGGCCGCAAGAATGATGATTCCCGAATTCGAACCAAATCCATCCATTTCTGTAAGAAGCTGATTCAGAGTATTCTCTCGCTCATCATTTGCAGAGAAGCCACCGTTCTTGCTACGTGCACGTCCTACTGCATCAATCTCATCGATGAAAACGATACATGGAGCTTTCTCCTTTGCCTGACGGAACAGGTCACGAACACGTGATGCACCGACACCGACAAACATCTCTACGAAATCCGATCCGGAAATAGAGAAGAAAGGTACATTAGCCTCACCTGCTACCGCTTTTGCCAGAAGCGTCTTACCAGTACCTGGAGGACCTACCAGAAGTGCACCCTTAGGAATCTTACCTCCAAGTGTGGTATATTTCTTTGGATTCTTGAGGAAGTCGACGATTTCCATAACTTCCTCCTTGGCTCCATAAAGACCTGCAACATCTTTGAATGTCACATTTACAGAACCTTTATCAGCAAGTTTTCCATTAGCTTTTCCGACACTGAAGACACCACCAGGGCCACCTCCGCCTGAATTCTTATTGAATCCGCGGAAAAGGAAGAACCACATGACAAGAAGAATCAGCGGGAAGAAGAGCCAGTCAATCTTTGACCACCAGCTCTCACGCTGCTCCACAACCACATCTACACGCTTCACTTCTTCGTTGCGTGCCTTGAGTGAATCGCAAAGTTCATCGTTAAGTTTTCCGAATTCCTCTTCAGCATTGAAGCTTTTTGAAAGCATGAACGTAAAATGAGGTGACTCCTTTGGAACGCCTTCATCAAACCTGTCTTCATACTTGGAGATCTTATCTGCCTTTATCGTAACCTCTCCTTCGTATTCATTTCTGACAAAAGTCACCTGCTCGATATCACCGGATGTCCAGATTTCCTTGACCTCATCCCATTCAATCTTCTTTGGTTCCGGATCACCAGTACCGAAGAGCATCCAGACAAGGGCACCTATCAGGATGATATAGAACCAGGATATCCTGAAAGTGAATCTTTTGCCGCCTTTATTCGGTAATTTATTATCTGCCATTATCTTTAAATTAGATTATTCCTCATCACTATATGCCTCTCTAGGTGCATCTGCCCATAGATCTTCCAAACGATAGAACGCTCTGTAAGGTGTCTGGAAAACGTGAACAACTATATCACCATAGTCAAGAATTACCCAGAATGCATTCTCCTTTCCCTGAGTACGCACAACCTTTCTGCCGCACTTCTCGATCATTCTATCCTCGATATTGTCAGCAATAGCTACAACTGCTGGTGTGGAGTCTGCATTACATACTATGAAATAATCTGAAATCGCTGTTCCGATCGGCTTCAGGTCAAGAGATACTACATCCTGTGCCTTCTTTTCAAGCATCGCATCCGCAATGACCTTAAGTACTTTTTTGTCCATTTTTAGAATAATTGTTAATTTTGTGAAAAACCGGGCAAATATAATCAAAATCCGCACCAATGAAAAGCAAGCATGACATAATATGGATTGAAAACATCGATTCAACCAATAGCGAAGCTCAGAGACGTATTTCAGAACTTGACAATTTGTCAGTAGTGTCAGCTTTGTCACAATCTGGTGGCAGAGGACAACGTGGAAACACGTGGATAAGCGAACCGGGAAAGAACCTGCTTTTCAGTGTCATTCTTCGTCTTGAGATCCAGGCATACGACCAATTCGTGATAAGTCAGATGGCATCATTAGCAGTTATAGATCTGCTCGCATCACATGACATAGAGGCAAAAATCAAATGGCCGAACGACATATACATCGGAAATGAGAAGGTCTGCGGAATACTGATTGAAAACGCGGTCTCCGGAAAATGGATTTCAAACAGCATAGTAGGTATCGGACTGAATGTCAACCAGAGAAACTTTGATGTTTCTATACCGAATCCTACCTCTATGGTACTCTCCCTGCAGAATACTGATGAAAATGAGAAGAAGGATTTCAACCTGCACGACCTACTGGAAGGATACATGGACATACTGTCAGGATACATCGAAAGATTCTGCCATATCACCGGAGGTTACAACCGTCTGAACCAGCTGTATCTTGCACAGATGTGGCGAAGGAACGAAGAGTCAGAGTTCTTGGACAACACGACATCACCGTCAACAAGATTTACCGGCACAATCCGAGGAGTCTCCGGTGTCGGTCACCTTCAGATAGAAAAAGAAGAAGGCGAACTCAAGGAATTCGCCTTCAAGGAAATATCTTATATATTATAGCATTCTATCTCAGAGCAGCTATAACAGCAGCGGGATCATCAGATTTAAATACCGCACTGCCCGCGACCAGGATATCTGCACCGCACTCAACCAGGCGTGCAGCATTGAGTGGTGTGACACCTCCGTCCACCTGTATATGGCAGTCATATCCTTTGGCATCTATTTCAGCCTTTAGAGTCCTGATTCTGTCATAAGTAGCCTCTATGAACTTCTGACCGCCGAACCCGGCAAAGACAGACATGATCACAATATAGTGACATTGGTTCAGATATGGGAATACGCTTTCTACCGGTACGTCCGGATTTATGGCAAGACCTGGTTTCATTCCGGCAGCCCAGATATGTGCCAGCACCTGACCCGGATATTGAGATGCATTAAGGTGAAAGCTGAGCATCCCCACTCCTACCTTAGCAAAACGGTCGATATATTTCTCCGGATTGACAATCATCAGATGGGCATCCAGCGGCTTCCTTGCCTTGCGGGCAATGGCTTCAACAACCGGAAAGCCATAAGATATGTTCGGAACAAATGTTCCGTCCATAATATCAAGATGGAATGCTTCGGCATGTTCGTTTACAAGTTCGACATCCTTTTCAAGATTAAGGAAGTCCGCCGCAAGCATAGAAGGGGCAATCTGTACTTTTCTACTCATAAAGTCCTTATTTGTAATTTACCACAAGGTCAACCAAAAGTGCCACGAACTTATCAAGTGACGCAAGGTCAAGACGCTCGCCCGGTGCGTGCACTCCCCTGAGGGTCGGTCCGAATGAAATCATGTCCAGTCCAGGGAACTTTTCTGTGAACAGTCCGCACTCAAGACCAGCGTGGATTGCCTTCACCTTAGGTTCCACGCCAAAGAGTTTCTTGTATGAAGCCACACATGCGTCTCTTACAGGTGACTCAGCTGCAGGTGCCCAACCAGGGTACTCGCCTTCATGTCTTACGACTGCGCCGGCAAGATGGAAGCATGCCTCCATCTTGGCTGCAGCAGCACGACGTGCAGCTGTAATGCAACTTCTCTGGCTTGAACCGATACGGATGATACCTGGCTCGGTCATCTTTACAGAAGCCAGGTTAGTCGAAGTCTCGACGAAATTCTCGATTTCCTGACTCATTGCAAGAACGCCATGCGGAGCAGCGCAAAGAGCTGTAACAAGATTCCATGCAGTCATCTCATCGATAGCGTCAGTCGCTGCAGGAGCTTCATCGTATCCGACCTTAAGTTCAGTCTCTACAGCACCATACTCCTCTGCGACCTCAGCCGCATATGCTTCCATGCGCTCGTTAATTATATCCAGAGTATCAGACTCAGCAGCAATGACTGCCTTCGCCTCACGAGCGATAGCATTACGCTTGTTTCCACCATCTATGCTCACGAGCTGCCAGTCAAGATCCAGGCAGCGGTAAAGGAAACGTCCAAGAAGCTGTACTGAGTTAGCACGACCCTTATTGATGTCGTCACCGCTATGACCACCCATCGCGTCCTTGACAAATACTGTCTCGAATTCAAAGTCCTCGACAACAGGCTCTGTCATATAGTGGAACTCAGCAGTTGTATCAAGACCGCCGGCACATCCAACGAAAATCTCACCTTCATCCTCTGAGTCCAGGTTAAGGAGCACCTTTCCTGTGAAGAATCCTGGCTGAAGGGCCATGGCTCCATCAAGACCGGTCTCTTCTGCAGTGGTAAACACGCACTCGATCTTTCCGCAAGGAATATCACTCACAAGAATAGCCATCTGAGCAGCAACTCCGATTCCACAATCGGCACCGAGAGTGGTATCAGGAGCAATCATCCAGCCGTCCTTGATAATATATCTGATAGGGTCCTTTGCAAAATCATGTTCCACACCCTCGTTCTTCTCGCAAACCATATCAGAATGGCTCTGAAGGACAATAGTCGGAACATTCTCGTATCCTGGTGCAGCAGGCTTGGTTATCAAGACATTGCCTGCCTCGTCTGTCTTACACTCAAAATTATTCTTGGCTGCAAAATCCTGAAGATATGCAATGATGTGCTCTTCATGGCCTGATTCCCTGGGAATAGCGGTGATTTCCTTGAAGAAGGAAAGAACTGACTCTGAATTCATATTATAATGTTTGTCTCTAATTGATTTATACAAAGATATACAAAAACGGTGACTCATGAAAGAGCCACCGCCTGAATTATCTTCTGACAGGAACGAGAAGTTTCTCAATATCCGTCACATATTGCTTGAAAGTCTTGTCTGTGGACATCAGATCACCGACTGTAGTACATGCATGCAGCACTGTAGCATGATCCTTTCCTCCGATCTCCGCTCCGATTGTTGAAAGCGAGCAGTTGCTGATAAGGTTGCGCGACATATACATCGCGATCTGCCTTGCCTGCACGATCTGACGCTTGCGTGTCTTTGACAGAAGGTCGTCACGAGTTATATTGAAGTAGTCACACACCACCCTCTGGACTTTATCGATCGTCACATCATTCTGTTCCTCACCTACAATCTTCTCCGTGATCTGCTCAGCAAGCTGTACAGTTATCTCCTTGTGTGCCAATGTCGCATTGGCTATGAGAGAAATCAACGCACCCTCAAGTTCACGGAAATTGGACTTGATTCGTCCTGCAAGGAACTCCAGAACGTCATTTCCAAGCTTCACTCCCTCACGGAAGGCACGCGCCTTAAGCATTTCAAGCCTTGTCTGATAGTCTGGTTTCTGAAGTTCGACAGAAAGACCCCATTTAAGTCTTGAAAGAAGTCTTACCTCAAAATTCTCAAGATCAGCAGGAGCTCTGTCTGAAGTAAAGATCAGCTGTTTGCCTGACTGATGAAGATGATTGAATATATTGAAGAAGGCATTCTGAGTACCTGGTCCCATCAGATCCTGGATATCATCCATGATGAGCACATCCATCTTCTGATAGAAGGCAAGGAAGTCAGTAAGCTTGTTCTTTACATTGACAGCATCCATGTACTGTGTCTTGAACCTGTTTGCAGGAACATAAAGGACAACCAGTTCCGGATACTTCTTCTTGATGGCAATACCGATCGCCTGAGCGATATGTGTCTTTCCCAGACCAGGACCACCAAAAAGGAAAAGAGGGTTGAATGCAGTCTTGCCAGGAGCAGCAGAAATGCTCTCACCCGCAGTGAATCCCATCTTGTTGCATTCACCTATGATAAGATTTTCAAAACAATATACAGGATTGAGCTGTGGATTGACCTGTACTCTCTGTATGCCAGGGAAAACGAATGGGCCCGGATTAGCCGATTTATTATATGTCTCTACAGATATGGTCTTGTTTACCGGAGTATTGCCATGGGCTGCAGGATAAACAAGAGCAGGCTGCTTCTGAACAGAAGTGACAACATAGACCAGCTTCGCCCCTACACCAAGTTCTTTTTTCAGAGCGGCCTTGAGTATATCAAGATATGCATCTTCAAGATATTCACGGAAGAACTCAGATGGAACTTCAAGAGTCAGGGTAGAATCTGACAATGACACAGGCCTGATAGGTCTGAACCACACAGAGAACTGCTTTGGATCTATATTGTGCTGAATAAAATTCAGACAATTGTTCCAAACCGATATGTGTCTTTCCTGAGTCATTAAAACAGATTGAAGTTAAGTTTTAGTATTGCTTCCTGAATTGGACTACAAAGATGAGGAAAAAAAAGTTATAAAAAATATTTTTTACACTTGTTTTTTAAATTTATTTAACAGGGACAAGAAGCGGCAGCAGTGCAAAACCCCAATCTCTAATTTATTAATAAACAGGGACTTACAATCAGCAAATCCCTGTAACTATCATATATATACGTTAGTTAGAATTTTGAATCTTTCTAATCTAACAAAACAGTGTTTTTTCCTGTTTAGAAGCGACTAGAACACTGATAATTTCATATATTTCTTAGGATTTTCTTCAATCTTTCTAACCAAAGAATCAATATCATTTAAAAGTGTATCTACTGACTCATACACTGAACCATCGTGAAGAAGTTTGCCAACAGTACCCTCAGGATTGTTGATAATTTCAAGAACTGCCTGCAGAGATTCAAGGAGACCTTTGATATCGGCTTCTGAAATCTTGTCTGTCACAACACCGACAGCAGTATTCACCCCTTCTACAGTCTCAGTAACTGTACCGACAGCCTTGTCCACACCATCAATGGTTGTTGAAACCTTATCAGCAATTTCATTAAGTTTTGATGACAGCTTATTCAGTTCAGTAATGAACTTGTCGATATCAGCCGTACGGTTCTTTACCGCACCTGCAATCTCTGCCACATTATTCACGGTACCTTCAAGATTTGCAAGGGTCCTGGCAACGTGAGCCTGGTTTTCATCACTTAGAAGTTTCTTTGCTCCCGCGATCCCCTCATTCACATTTTCAAGCATAGGTCCGACCTGCCCCAGAACAGCATCAATTGCACCGGCTTCGATTGCTGACTCAAGTGTCGTTCCATCTACAGCATAGGTCTTGGCCTTTCCGAAATCAATTCTCACAGCTTTACCACCCATCAATCCGTCTGCAAAAATGATCATCTTTGAGTCTGTCGGGATATTGAACACCTTCTCAACTGAGCATACCACCCTGAATCCATCATCTACAGGGACGACTTCAGTCACCTTGCCTGCCTTATAACCTTTGATATACACCGGAGCAGATTCGGCAAGGCCATCAATCTGTTCAAAGTGAGACACCAGTTCTATTTCCCTGTTGAAGATATCCTTTCCACGCAGGTAGTTGATCACGAAAAATGATACCACCAGCACAAAAACAACAAAGAAACCGATTTTAATTTCCTTTGAATACTTCATCTCTAAATATCACAATTATGGTCGTGAAACATTATTAGACTCCACCTTTACGACAAATGCATCAGGAAAGGACTTCCTGACCTTTGAAAGATCAGCCTGAGCATCGTCCTTGGAATCATGTCTACCTATAATATATTTATATAGATTTCCTGAAGGAACTGAATGAGCATCGAAACCTTTGAATGCAGGGTCTCCCTTCTTGAGGTTTCTGGATCCGCACATGATCTGGATACCATAATATACGTCAGCATCATCTTCAGCTACAATCTGAGGTTCCATATCTGACTCACCGAAGTCTATTGCAAAAGAAGCATCATATACAGGTTTGTAAGCAGCAAAGGCCTTGAACAGACGCTCTGCTATTTCCTCCTGAGCAGCAGCTGTCTTGAGATATGCATACTCCTTTGAGTTCGTCACAAAACCAAGTTCAAGCAGGACAGCGGGGCGTGTAGTATACGCCAGGACATCAAACACATCCTGATCAAGAACAACATTTCTAGGACGAAGCGGGGCCTTTATAAGCTTGTCGATCACCTCAGTGGCAAAAAGCAGACTGCTTTCATAGATAGCCTTCCACTGAAGGGAACTCGAGATATGTCCGGATGCCTGATCTGCATTGATCTTCCTTGTCGTCACATCGTCTCCATCTACCACAATAAGGTCATTGCGACGAAGTGCTACAGACTGGTTCTGCTCGAAATAGTCTTTCTTATTTTCCGCATTCTTTGACTTTGCGCCAAGAATATGTACAGACGTTCCGGAGGCGCTGAGATCTTCGCTGCCATTGCAATGAATGGAAATGAACAGGTCCGCATGCTGATTTGCCAGTTTGGCACGGTCATTCCTTGAAATGAATACATCTGTACTTCTTGTGTACATGACCTTCACATCAGGAAACGCATTCTTGATCTTTTCACCAAGCTTAAGGGAAATCGACAGTACAATATCCTTTTCATGATAACCGCTGCTGGCTTTCTTGAGTCCTAAAGCTCCAGTATCTTCACCACCGTGCCCAGGATCGATCACAACAGTACGCAATCCTTTCGCAGACTGAGCGGCAAGCGACATCGGAAGACACACACACGCCAAAATGGCAGTCAAAATGATGAATACTCTAGATTTTATTGTCATATGAAGCTCTCAATTTTGTAGAAATTGAAATTAGTTTTAAATTTGCATGATGCAAAAATAGGAAAAAACTTGCAAAAGTTGGAAACGAGAGGGAAAATTATTGATGTCTTTCTATTATAAGGATAAAATAAAACGTCATTACGACAAGATAGGACTCATAGCGGCAATTGCGTTGCTATTGAGCTCTTTTACTTTATCCTCACAGAACCTCAGACGCGCTTCCCGTGACTCTGCAAAGCTCCTGGACAAGGATGATTCAACTGCAGTCGATCACACACATATTCATGCATCTGACTCTCTTCACAGCTCTGATTCCTTGAGCATGCTGAACAAGAGTTCACTCGACTCTCCTGCCTTTACAACAGCCAGAGACTCAATCATCGAAGATTTCAGCAACGGCAAGCAGATGATCTACTACTATGGCGATGTATCTGTCAACTACGGCAACATGAAGTTAACGGCAGACTACATGGAATATGACATGAAGACTGCCACTCTCTTCGCCAGAGGTACAAAGGACACAACTGGAGTCATTACAGGAAAACCTGTTATGGAACAGGGTGGAAAAACCTACACCATGGAGGAGGTCCGCTACAACTTCAACACCCAGAAGGCCAGAATCACCAACATGATCACTCAGGAAGAGGATGGTATCCTTCATGGTACAAACATCAAGATGATGCCGGACAAATCCATCAACATGACGCATGGAAAATACACAGTCTGTGACTGTGAGCATCCGCACTATTATCTTCATCTTACAGCAGCCAAGGTCATCACTTCCCCATCTCAGAAAACCGTATTCGGACCTGCATATCCTGTAATCGCAGATGTCCCCCTCCCTATCGGACTTCCTTTCGGATTCATTCCAAAACGTCCCGACAGAGCTACCGGTATTCTGTTTCCGACCTTCGGAGAAGAGGTTTCCCGCGGTTTCTATATGCGTGATGCCGGAGTTTATTTCGTTATCGGAGACTATTTTGACATAGCACTTACCGGAGACATCTACACTCTGGGTTCGTGGTCAGTAGAGCTCAACTCGCGCTACAAGGTGAACTACAAATGCACTGGTAATGTGTCGCT
>JAEIGA010006734.1_pt1 | contig 17484 bp, 26 predicted proteins | sample 9270691 | NCBI WGS metagenome assembly JAEIGA01 (sample SAMN17057246, study PRJNA624740) | gut metagenome | biome: biome; isolation source: fecal sample | host: Bos grunniens | place: China: Xizang | collected 2019 | reverse complement strand
TTGTATTATGTTCGCTCTGTGACGCGTGCGCGATCCTCATATTAACCCCATTCCCAGACGTAACCGCCCGACGTGCTTTGCTTGTATCTGTTACAACACCGCATTATCCCCGAACGGCAGACTGAAGTTTGTCGACTTGCTTCCTTTAACGAGGGATATTCCGCAAGTAAATTGCCCGATTTATCGTATTGTTTGACACGTTTAGAACAATCAGGTCGATTCAGTTGTGTCTTTGCCTGTCGTTCTTTTCGGGTTCCGTAGTTGTTGTTGTATTCAGCGGTAAACCATTCAAGATTGTTGACCTGATTATTTGAAGGGTCTTCGTCTTTATGATTTACGCAACGCAGACCTTCAGGGTTCGGGATAAACGCTTCTGCGACAAGTCTATGAACTAACCTTGTGAAAACCTTGCCATTTTTACACAGACTTACGATTTTATAATTTCCCGTCGTGTTCGACTGGTGAAGTTCACCGACCCTTTTCCCGAATACTCGTCCGTCACTTGTGACTTTATATCCCAAAAAGCCTTCAATTTCTTTTACCAGAATGTCACTCATTAACCTATACCCATAGACGCGATCAGGTAGCCGATAATTCCGGCGATCAAGGCCCCCGCGATAGTCCACATGAGCTTGTCCCAGTTCTGTGACGGCCTGTTTTCTATGACTTCGAGTCGTTCGCCGATCTTGCCTTGTTCCTTCGCCATGTTCGCCATGTTCGACGCCAGTTCCTTGACAGACACAGTCAGTTCAGTCATTTGTCCGACGGCGTCTTCCAGTTTCGCGATACGCTTGTTCTGGCGGTCGTCTTCGGCTTCAATCCTTTTCGCGAACTCATTATGAACTTCGATAGATACATATTCTTCAGTCATTTTTTACCGCCTTCGAGTCAATCCACGCTTCGCAGAAGCTATATATCGCAGCGGACAAAACGCCACAAACAACGCCCAGTGTCGTCACATACTTGTTGTCGGTCACAATCCCTGAAATACTGGTCGCAACGGATCCCAAAAACGCAGCCACACACAGCCAAAATTTACGACTTGTCAGTTTTTTCTTCCAGTCCATTCTTCTTCTGTCCTTTCTTTTTGATCCACCATATCGCGAAGGTGATAATCGCTTCACTACCCATTAAACCGAACACCGCGTCAATCAGCGTGTCAGGCACCGCCTGAAACACGCAAAAAATAACGATCATCGTGACTGTAAACACAATGACCGCTATCGCACAAGCGAGAAGTATCTTGTCAATGGTATTCATTTCAGCCCCCACGATAACACAATAAGCACAAGCCCCATACCGCATAACAGGAATAGAAAATATATTGAGCCTATTAATTCAAGTGTCATTGTCGCTCTCCGTATACTTCTTGATGATACACAATGCACCAAGATATCCTGCTCTTATTAACTGATTATCGCAAAGATTATCGGTGTATTCCTTGTCGATTTCCTTTTCGATATCCTCTATTATGTCGGATATGATTTGACTTTCTTGTGGTGTCATTTGCTCACGCTCTCCATAGGCAATAGTATCTTGATGATTGCGCCCCTACTGTCGTTATATCCGAAAGACCTATCCCGTATCTGTTCGTATAGTTCATAGAACTTGTCATATTCCTTGTTTTCAAGGTATTCTTTTAGAATGTCTGCTATGGTCATTTGCTCACCGACTCCCAACTGTCCAACGCATCTAACGCATTTCCAACGCTTTCGTGTGTTAGATAAACATTCTCGCACTCGTCACATAAACCCCACTCACTCACGGCTTTACCACATCTCGGACAATGCTCTGTGCCGTTGTGGTATGTTCCGTCCTTGCTGACACATTCGGGGCAAACCTTACTATCCGCATCAACTATGTCGATGATGCCCGAATAGGTCATTTTAAGGCATCTGCCCTCTGTGTCGGATATGGAATTGTAGTGTATGCAATCGTTACATTTCATATTTACATTAAAATCTATTCGTAGTATAATAATCGCAGATAGATTAGTCGGCATTCAGATAATGCGACATAAAAAGGGCGTAACATAAAGTTGCGTCTTTTTTATTTGTTCACAATGCGGATAAGGATTTGCACCTTACATACAGGCTATTCTTTTCCTGCGCTTATTGCCGTGTCTACCTATTCCACCACCGCATTAAATATCACATTGGTTTCCCTGCGCTATAAACAATAGTTGCTACCCATACCACGATACACGCTATTATGGTTAGGATTGTTTTTGTGCGGTCGGTCACGCTTCGGGTTCGGGTTCGGGAGCAGGAAGTCTGTCTATGGTCTCGGTCTTGATAACTCTGCCGTACATATCAAGCACCGATACCACAACATATCCTGTCTGTGCGTTACCGCCATACTGACTACACTTATCATAGAAAAGGTTTTCAGCCTCGGTGAGTGTTTCCTTGCGTGTGATTTCCTCTGCGTTGCCACCCGATTTATTGAGTGAGAGAATGAGTACATAGTATTTGTTTAACATTGTGTTTGTCCTCCTTTATGATAATGAGATATTTGCGTTGTTAAAGTATACTGTACAAGCAACGCTCGCCGTGGGTGCCAGGCTTGCAAGGGTGGCTTGTACACGCAACTGAATGTTGCTCGTTTTTTCTATTGTAATCGACGATACCGCCACACCATTTGATGATGTAGACACATAAGCCGTTCCCGTATATGTCATTGATACCTGCGTGACATCACTTGTGGTGTTAAGGGGAATGAATAAAATAGCCTTTGTCCTGTCAGCGGTTATTCTTCCAAATGCACCAAGTTCGCCCGTAAAACTAATAGTATCACCCTTACCATATATGGCTTTACTTACACCCTTATTCAACCCCGCCTTCTGTTCAGCCATTTAGTCCACCCCCTTTACCGATATATAAAACGCCGTTGTCGGAATAGCACTCGCATACAGATACAAGCAAGGTACTGTATCGTCAACAGTGACATACTGCAAAAGGTTGTACGCTTCCTGTTCCGCTACTGTCGGTAGCACTCCGCTACTTCCGATATCCACTGTCGGTGACTCGACATAAACATGATTTAGGGTTATCTGCTTCTTATAAAGCGTTGTTCCGCTCTGCGAGGTAGTATCGGAAGTCCAACCTGTGAGTGATACGGCAAAAGAAGATACCTTGTTTATGGGCCTGTTTACCCATTGACTGTTTACATTCGACCGAACAAGTACATCACCTACGGCAGCCGACGCAACTGATACATCTGCAATACTACCATTTAGCTTTATAGGATCGGCGAACGATGCGATATTACCTGTCTCGATATCCATTCGCCATGATCCGTCGAATGTATAAACCCCATTACTCTTACGCGCTTTTCGGTGAAGGTGCCGTACAAGTTCGAATGATGTATCAACAAAATACAGATCTTGTAATAAATAATCATACGGCAACTGACGAACATACAATAAGAAGTGTGCGTTTGATACTGTTATTGATGTAATTCCCGATGTACCTATCGTGTTATAATGTGATAGACTTATCTGCGCCTTGCCGTCACAGTAGTAGTTCCCGACAGTTGTATAATTCTTTAGGTCAAGAAATGTGGTTCCCTGTCCGTCTGACGATTGTATCTCCGTCATTCCGTAGAGACCCATATAGTCACCACCGCCACCACTGACATTCCCGTTCACGATTTTTCCGTTCGAGTCAAACAGTAGCGCCTGGCCTTCTGTCGGTGATGTGAGTTCTACATCGTACAGATTGTCTATGGTACTCATGGAAGTCAGTATTCTTTGCCAACTTCCCCACGATCCAGACTTGTACTGTCTCACGAAGGTATATTCGATTTTGTTTATCAGAACATAGGTCTGTTTGATGTCACTGGAAGTATCATCGCCCATTTTTTCAACTAACAGGCGGAAGTTTGATGTTCCTGTGACGGCCGAATATCCCGAAGGGAAGTTCGTGACCGATATTGAACCATTCGTCTTGTAGTAGTTGCCTATTGTAGTGATTGATGATAGGTCTGTTGCTGAATCTATCTCTGTTTCACCATACAAGCCGACATAATCACCGCTACCGCTTATATCTCCATTCACATACTTCTGATTGAGTGCGTCATAGACTATGGCCTGTCCGTCTTGCGGGTTATTTATATCCACGTCAGAAAGGTCAGTCAGGGCGCCCACTAAAGGAACAGTGAACAAGTCCCACTTTGAATCGTCGGCCTTCCATGCGACATTTGTTCCGGCGGCGCACTCGATCCCCGCGCCTTCGACGAATCTGTTATCAGTCGTGAAGTCGTCGGATATGTTGTATAAATCGCCGTCGATCATACCCGTCACGGGAAGCTGCGCGAAGGTTATTGTCCCCTTATAGTGCATACCGCCTTGAGCGTACTGTGACGCGATCTGCGCCCAGTATTCAGCGTTGTTGTGGTATGTCGGGTCAGTCGGCAGAACAGGAACGCCATTCCTTTCACCTACCGCCCACGCTTCAGAGTCTAACGACGCGCCGACGGCTTCCTGAACGGCCTGTTCTATGATCGAATATTCTGATTCAGATATGTCTGAATTATCAGGAAGCGCGGACTTCTGAACGTCTATGATGAACGCAAAAGACCCGATACGCCCGTCAGATTCAGTGACTACTATCTGTGTCCTGACATGACCATATACGGCGGTCATTTGCTTCGTCAGGTCGGCCGTCACGACATTCCCTGAAATAGTGCAAGGATATTCGAACCCTTTTCTGTCCGGCTTCATTCCCTGAATAGCGACAGTCGCCCCGACGGGTGTATATTCAAGGTCATTGTCGTATAACTTGAAGATAAGCCTTCCCGTTCCTTCGTCATACTGGTCGACGTGTATCAGAATAGGATTGCTTTCAGGTATCAGATTCAGTTTTGTTGTTTGTGTTATCATGATTCACCTTCCGCGTCTTTCTGTACGCTCAAAAAGAATACTTGTGACCCTGTCCGATTGTCGCCTTCGGTCACTACGATCTGCGCTTTCACTTGTCCATACTCGTCTGTCATGTCCGAAAAAAGGTCAGAAATGACTTCACTTCCTGACAATGTCACGTTGTGTTCGAATGTCGCCTGACTGGGTTTTGTCCCCTGAATAATTGCGGTTCCTGTCGGTTCATAAGGTTCGCCATGAACAAACAGTTCAAACACAAGTCTGTCTTCCCCTTCATCATACTGACTGACGGGTATGACAATTATGTCGTCATTCGGTATCAGACTGACTTTCCTTTTCTGTATCACCATATCCGTGTTCCTTCTTCCACTGTTCCAGTTCTTCACCTGTCAGTTCGCGTTCTGTTCTACCCTGTGGTGTAACTTCAACATGCGTCACCTTTATGACGCGCGGTTTTCTTTTTTCCATCATGTTACTATCCCCTTTCTTGCATACTCTGGATCGACACACACGTTTGTCTGATTATTATTCCAAGTAGCCGTAACCCATGTCACATATTCTATCGTCACATAGTTCCATGATGCCGTTCCCGCGTTCATATCGATATCAAGGTCATAAGTGACATCGGACAATGTATCGGTTTCGATATCTAAATCAAAATCACTCATATGGTAGATAGTTTCCGTATCTGTGACATACCCTGTGTGGGTGCCGTAACCATCAAAGAAAAAATCGTCCACATTTCTGATATATAAATCATTATTTCCTGCATCGATATTAAGGTCACCTGATACAGAACGGATAAGCATATTTTCGCGAGAATTATATGGTGATATAGTTATCTCACCTGTAACAGTTACATTCCCCGAATAATTGTCTATCGTGCCATATTGCATTGTGCCATTTTTAATTGTCAGATAGTTTTTATATGGATAAAGTGGCCTTTGATAGGTCTGTGTTATCTCACCGTCTTTTATGTTCGCCCCTTCCATGGTGATAACGCCAGTCGCGTCCATGCTACTGTTCGTTGCGTTCCATATCATAGCGGTCGCGTCAGCCTGAAAGATAATATTCTGTTGATTGTCGTATACAGTGATAGACGGGACATTCGTTCCACCGATAACAAGTCGTCCGTCGAGTGTCCACGCCTGTGTATATGGCCCTGAAACGCCATTCGATGAAAAGCCGATTCCGTTTTCGTTGATGCGAAGAACATTGTGGGCCGTGTCTATGTCATTCGTGTCAAGGAATAGTAGTTCTTTCCATGACCCGTCATTGTTCTTGACCGCCACAACATATCCGCCGGAAGAAGTCAGCCACGCCGTCGCGTTGTCGATCTCTGATCCGACCTTGTTGAACTTCGCCGTGATACTCGTCACGTTCGCGGCGTTCTGATCCGATATGGTCGTTCCCAGATTCGACCGAAGTGACCCGATTTCAAGTGAATCATATCTTTCACCCAAAACGTCATACACTGTTTTGACGATCTTCGCGGTCGTTGATATGCCGTATTTCTCGAACTGGACTGTGATGTTATCACATAACCTGACGGATAGTGGCGACATAAGGTCTTTGAACTCTTCCGTGTCCGCCAGATTGATGAACGATAACTTTATCGACACAACAGGAAGTCCGATCTCTGTCACGAAGGCCGTCGCGTGACTTCGAAGCTGCGCTTCTGTCGGTTGTTCTTCGAAGTCGTCCGAAAAGTCTTGCGGGACTGTCCTTTTGAACGGATAGGCGGAAGCATACGGACTATTCACGACCTTTTCAGGAAGCGTGACAAGGTTTCCTTCGTTGTCTGTCCAGAAGGGAACTATCCCTGTGATCGTGTTCGATATGTTTTCTTCCTGATTAATGTCTGTGATGTTCTTCCCGTATCGAAGTGTCACTGTCGGTGTCGTGACGCCCCTGTCCTTATGAAGAATGACATTGTAGTTGTCCCATTCGAACTCACCGCCGAACTGATCCAGAACGCTTCCTTCGGTTCCGCCCAGTCTCGACCGGATCGACGAAGGTGTCGTCTGTTTGTATGATGCGACAGTTGTCACGTCAGTTGTGAAAGTGAACGGACAAGGTTCAACGGCGTTCGATAGAAGTTCGTCAAGGGTTTCCTGACAGGCCCCCGCTGACGCCGTAACTTCAAAAGGCATTGTGGGAATCATTGATAGCTGATAAGAAATGTGATTCGCGTATACCCTGAACACTCCGTTCAAGGGTTTTGTCACACGATAGACCCGAAACGCCTGAAGGCCCGAAGGAACTATGACCACGATAATAGAAGTCATTTCTATCTGGTCAGCGTGATTCGTTCCTTCCGAGATCTGAAGTTCAAGTTCGTACTGGCCGTTCCTTTCTTCCGTCACCTGACACGAATGACAGTCAAGGCGTCCGAGTCCGTTCGTTGTGAAGTTTGTCGCGCTTTTGTCGAATAGAATAGGTTTCATAATATCCACCAACGGGGAACAATTTCAACCTTCGAAGCGGTGAATGATATCGCATTATCCCCACTGGGTAAGCTGAAAAACTCTCCGTCGTTCAATGTGATAGTGTTGTTTTTTGATACTGTCAGGGTGTCTTTGTATGCTTCCTGAAGTTCACAGTCTATGTCTGTATACCCGTCTGACCCTGATATCGTTATCGTGACACCATTGATCGTGACAGTTCCGTCGCCATATACCCGAAGATAAGGAAGTGCGGTCTGGTCGTACTCGTTCCGAAGGCTTCCGGCAGATAACAACTCGTAGACCTTTTCGCCCCTTTTCAGGAATCGTTGCGGGTAACAGTCGAAGACAAGTTCGAACTCTCCGCCCTTTAAGTTTGCCACGACGTCAGCTTCGAACCCGCCTGAATACTTCGCCAGACGATACTCTTCAGGGTGATAAGTGTCTTCAAGTCTCTTGTACGAAGTGGCCTTTAACAGAAAGTTCCTGAAGGCGGACACATTTGAATCGAAGTTGTCATATATGAACGCCGGATATGCCAAAACAGTGTTCTTATATCTTCCGTTGTCGATAGTTAAGTCGCCATTCCTACCAACTACCGACACGGAAGTTTGATCTCTTTCAGGTGCGTTGAACGTCCCTGATCCGCTGATATATACGCCGAAGTCCTTCGACGACTTGTCGCCATAAGTAAACCAATTTCTCATTATGCGAACGCCCTTTCAGCGCGTTGAAGTTCCATATCCAAGTAGAAAGATATTTCGGACGCCAGTTCTTGCGGGTCTTTGTCGGCTGCGTTAATGGTGAACTGATTGTTGATAACAGTCTCGCCGCCTTTTGCTTGTGCGATCATTTGCATAAGTTTATTAGTGCCGATAATCATTTCTGACCCTGATTCACCGCCGCCCAGAAGACTATTTCCACTCATTCCGAAGATAGTCGCCGAATCAAGAAGGAAAGGTTGATTCATGGCTTTCTTGTACCACTCGACTTCTATGTGTGGCGGCGATCCTTTTCCGCCTATGCCCCACGGAAGTTGACCGCCGTCTATGTTGAAATGCGGAAGCCTGAAGTGGGGGAAGTCTATTTCGCCACTGAACAAGTCTTTTATGAAGTTAATCGCACGACTGACAGTGTCTTTCACGCCGTCGAAGATAGAAGTGAACTTGTCCTTTATGGCCTGAAGTTTGTTCGTCACGGCGTTGTATACGTCCGATATCTTCCCTGTGATAGCGTCCTTGATGCCATTGAAGACATTTGTTGTCGTCGTCTTGACGTTGTTCCATGTGTCTATTATTTTCGTCTTGATCGAATTGACTTTGTCTGTCACTGTGGTCGTGATATTCGTCCAAGTCTGCGTGACTTTGTCTTTGATGTTCTGAACAGTGTTCGACACGGAAGTCTTTATGTCTTCCCATATCCTCTTCACAAGGTCGCCTAACTGTTTACACCCTTCTTTTATCTCGTCCCAGTTCTGATATAGTGCAACGCCTATCGCTATGAGTGCAGCGACCGCGGCGATTGCTATTCCGACAGGGCTTGCCAACGCGCCAAGAATGGATATGACAGAACCGATTCCGCCAACGACCGAACCCAGAATTGATATCAACGGGCCGACGGCTGCCACGATCATGGCGGCTTTAACTATCGCCTGTTGTGTCTCTGGTGAAAGTGAATCCCACTTTTCCTTGACCTTCTCTATGATGTCTCGAACCTGTCCCAAAACAGGAACGACCATTTCAAGTAAGGTTCCGCCGACTTCCGCCCCCGCAACCTTCGCTTCGTTCAGTAAGGTCTTGAACTGATCAGCGGGGTCAAGGGTTTCTTCGAACGTACTCGACACGGAATCTTTCGCGTCGGTCATTGTTCCGACAAGATTCTGAAAGTCAATCGTTCCGTCCCTTACGGCGCCGAATATCTGGTCGCCTGACTTGCCGAAGATATCATAAGCGGCGGTTAAGCCGTCCATAGTTCCAGTTCCATTCAGGATCGTGTTCTGAAGGTCTGAAAGGGCCTGTTCCAGTGGTATTCCCTGATCCGTTGCGTTCTTCAGCGCCTTTCTCATACCATTCAGCACTGTTTCCGAGTTCGCGCCGGAAGTTTCCAACTGTCCCATGAAGGTCACGGCCCCGTCTATGTCAAGGCCCAGTTCCTTGAAGGCGGTCGCGTTCGATACGATACCTTCTGACAGTTTATCCACGGAAACGCCTGTCTTTTGTCCTACGACATTTAATCGGTCAAGATAACCTTCTGCGCTTTCTGAACCCAGTCCGTAGGCTGACAAGGCTTTCTGGACAGTGTCAATCGAGTTCGACACGTCCGTGTTGTTTAAGTCTGCGAACTTGATGAACTGACTTGACAATGATTCAAGCTCGTCACCCGTCACGCCGAATCTGGTCGATACTTCGCCGATTGCTTCACCCGCGGTCTTGAAGTCCGTCGGGATCGTCGTCGCCACATTTTCAAGAATGTCTTGCATCTTGTCAGCGGCTTCGCCTGTCGCGCCTGTTTTCCTGATGATCGTGTCGAGTCCTTCGTCGACTTCGTTGAAAGCCGCAACGGAAGCCCCGCCGACGGCTGCCAAAGGTGCCGTGACATACTTTGACAACGCCCCGCCAACGTCCTGAAGTCCTTTCGCCACGCCGTCTATCTTTTTCGACGCCGCGTCTATGGCTTTAGTAAGTTTACTGGTATCGCCGTCAATTTCGATTGTGATTCCCGCGATTTTCTTTGCCATATCTCAAAAACGATCGAAGTCAGCTTGTGACGCCACCTGTTTATATTCACAGTGGTCGTTTGCTGCTTCGGTTAGAATATCCAACACAAGTCCATAACTCATTGTCTTCAGGTCAGATAATTGAAGTCCGACCTGAAGGCAACGAAGCATATACAAAGGCGTCGTCAGTTGTCTTTCGGTTCGCCTTTTGTCTTTTTTTTTGGCTCGACAAGTGATTCTGTGTCGCCAAAGTATATAGAAAAGATCTGTTCCAACGCGTTCACGAAGTCCATAGGCCCGAAGTCTTCAAGCCACTTCATGAAGGTTGCTTCCGTCAGCTTGTCCATGCCTGAACCTTCTGCCGATTTTGCCATAATGAACGCCAGTTCCGGCGCGACTTCCGAAGCGACCGACAGGTCAATCTGTTGTCCTGTCGTTCCTTGCTGAATAAGTGTCAGAAGGTCCTTCTTGAACAGATTTCTGTATCTGATCGGTGTCGCTGCGTTCGCCTGAAGTGCGACGTCTTTTGTGCCTATCTTGATAACCTTTTCCATGCTTTATACCCACTTTGCGTACAGAATTATGTTTGAAGTGACAGCCGTGTCGAAGTCATATACATTGACGAAGGTGTCTTCTGTGTACCAGTCGTCGAATGTATAGGATTCCTTCGTCGGCGCGTCGGGTTCGGTTGCCTTTCCGCCTGACAGAACGTTCTGCGGGGAAACATAAGAACCGCCGTCAACGTCGAACGCAACGCTGAACCATACAAGCGGGGTCGCGGTCGACTGATAAACTGCGTCGAACCATGTCGCGTAGTTTACATTGTCAGACAGACAACGCGCCTTCACAATTTCCTTATCAAGTGCAGCGTTGTGAATAGAAGCTGCCGTGATAGTCAGTGTTTCGGTCTGCGGTTCGATCGTTTCTTCAGTAGTTGCGCCTGATACTGAAGGACGTGATGCAGAACACTTATACATAACGTGTCTGGTCGCTTTCTCGTCGCCTTCGAACTGGAACATGAAAGCGAAGTATTTTGTCGGCGCGTCCTGATTCTCAACATAGATTCCGTTTGAATCTAAAATGTCGCCCAGAATGTCGACACGGAAGTCGTCGGGTATGAGTGCGACTTCAAGATCGCCCTGATAACCGTTGTTCGCCTGTCCGATCCAGTAGTCGATATTATCTGCGCGGAATTTTGTCACGTCGCCCTGTGCGTCCAGTGAAAGATTCACGGCGCCTTTAATGGGTTTCGGTGTTCCATAGGTGGCTTCGTTGTTAGCGTCCACTGTTGCTACTGCATAATAGACGTTTTTCAAGCCGTATTTTACTTTGTTAGCCATGGCTTTATTTCCTTTCTGTTATTCTGTTTCAGGTGTCAGAACGATTTCCATATCATAAGCGGTCTGCCAGATTCTTTCGGATTCAATGTAACTTTGTTCCTTGTAGAAGGTCAGGCCCGCGTCGTTCAGAATCGTTTCGATAGTTTCTTCTGTGTCGAAGTCTACTTCCGACGAATAGAATTCGATTGACAGACTGTCTATCCGCTGATAGTTCGTCTGATCTGCATATAAGTCATTTGACGTTGAAAAAAAGAACACAACAAAAGGCGGGGCCTGTGCTGTGTCTTCATCAAACTGATAATATGCGTAAGGTAAGCCGATAGAATCGACCATTTGTGCGACTTCTTTTCGTGTCATAGCTTCGATACAACCTCTTTTTCGAATTCTTCGACAAGTTTTTCTTCCACGGGCGCGATATGTTCGCGACCCTGAACCCTTCCGACTGTCCTACCGCCCCGCACAAGGGCGTGACCATGTTCAAGAAGGTGTGGAAGTCCTGCTTTCTTGTTATGGATAACCGCTGACGTATAATTCGGGTGTTTGACTTCCGTGACCGTCCACCCCTTCGCATAATCGCCGGACCCGCCGAACTTTGCCTTCGATTCGTTCCGCAAGACCTGTGCGCCCTTCTGGGCGACCTTCTTTCGGATCGCGTCAATGTTTTCGTTGATCTCGTCGTTATACTTCGACAGAATCTTTTCGATTTCTGCCCCCAGTTTGTCAGGTGTCACTTTCGCCATTTGTCCCGCCTTTACGTTCGACATATAATTCAAGTCGATCGTTTCGTGTCAGATACGTCCGATATACGGCGTATCGCTTGTCCTTGTAAATGACAATAGGTTCGTTTGAATAGTCACCGAAGAAAACTGTGAACCTGAATTCGGGGTTCAGGCCGTTCCGTCCGGCTTCAAAGAATTCGGACTGTGTTACCGAATCGACCTGACAATATATCTTTTTAGTCGTTTCCGACGTCCGCCAGACACCATATTCGTCTTGTGTCCTTGTGACAGTCACAAGTTCGATCACGTCTGATCTGTCCATACCGTGTACCCCGTACTCATTGACAGTTGCGCCTTCTGTTCGTCATAACTTGCCTTCAACCTGTCGTACTCGTCAGGTTCGCCGAAGTGAAGTTTGCAATAGGTTATAATTGCCAGTTGACATATTTCGTCGAGCGTCGAAGGAAGTTCCACGCCCGCGATACCTAAATCAATCTTCGCAGCTGCGATCAGGTCAGTTAATTCCGTGTCGAACGCGTCAGTCGTTATTCGAAGCGCCAGTTTTACCTTCGCTAACATTCTTTTTTCCCTTCTTTCCCGTCTTCGGAACGGGTTTTGTTTCTTCTGTCTTCGCAGTGACAGGCGCGGCTGCTAAACCGCGCCCGATAAGGTCTTTTGCCCTTGTATCATCAACGTCGATCTGGGTTCCTGCTTTATGAGTGACCCACGGCGTCTTTTTGTCTGCGAAGTCTTTGATGACTTTAACCTTCATGCAATCAGCCGGCTGCGGGTGCTGTGATGTTTACGAAAGCGCCACAAGCAACAGGGGCCACTGCAACGTAAACCTTGCCAAGAACCTCAACAAGGTCTTCCTTCTTTCTTGAAAGCTCGTCGAAGGTATACTGTACGTCTTCGCCGTTCGGGAAGTTTGCGATTGCGCCCTGACCGAAGTCGCCAACGATAGCGTATACGTCGTCTTCGCTTGCGTCTGCGTATGCAGGAAGTGAATTGTTGAACAGTACAGTCAGACCTTCGAAGGGGTCAACGGAAAAGCCGTTCGCGTACTGTGCGGCCTTGAATACTGACCATGTGGCCTTGTTCATAACGATAACAGGGTTTGTCGCTTCGTCGGACAGCTGTCCAAGTGCGGCTGCGATAGTTCCAACTGCGGGCGCTGACTGCACTACCTGTGCGGAAGGTGAAGTCGAAGTTGCGGTTGTGGGAAGTGCTGCGATCAGGGCGATAAGCTGATCTGCGATCTTCTTCACGATCCTGTATGCAAGTTCGTCATAGATGTAACGAACGAACGCTTCACCCCTCATGGACATAACTTCGTCGCTGAAGGATTTCCACTTCTTAACGTATGCGGGAACAAGTGTCACGATACCCTCAAGAAGTTCTTCTTCGTCAACAGCTGCGCCGCCCTCTGTGTGGATAACAGCGTCGCTTCCGCTGATCTCAAAGTTCACCTTCAGGTTGCCCTTCAGTTCAACGCGGTTTACAAGTGACATGATGTCATTTGAATCCCACGCGGTCTTGATGATGTCATAAACGAAGTCAGGGACAGCGATATCACCGCTGACGTTCTCTGTCAGTAAGGGATATACTGTTCTGATCTCCTCTGCGTCGCCGGTCTTGATATACTCTGCGTATGCGTCGATATACTCTTTGCTGTTTCTGATCTCTGCTGCGTCTTTCATGGTTTCTCTTTCCTCTACTACTACGGGCGTGTCAGTCACTACGCCTTCGCCCTTTGCGACTGCGTTTCTGATCTCAACACGCTTTGCCTCTGCTTCCTTCCTTGATTCAAGTTCTGCCTTGATTGCCCGAACTTCTTCGGTCAGCGCGTCAAGGTCTGCGCCTTCTGTTTCGACTTCCTCTGCGATCTGTGCTTTTCTTGCTTCCAGTTCGTCGATTGTCATGTCTTTAAGTTCCATAGTGGTTCGTCCTTTCTTTAGATTTCACACAGAAGTTTGATTTTCTTCTTCTGGTCGTCAACTCTTTTGACTTCGGCCTTTGCACTATCCAGTGAAGTCCGCGCACTATCCAGTGCGTCAGACAAGCCACGCGCCTGAATTGACGTCTGTTCATAAGCGGGGAAGGTCACAGCCGACACTTCAAACACCTTCGCGAACGAAAGTATGTGTCGTGTCGGATAATCTGTGTCAAGGTCTTCCCATTTATCTTCTTCAACAGTGAACATGAAGGACATTTTGTCCATGTCGCCCCTTTTCACTGCGGAATACAAGTTTTTGGCTTCGGTATTGTTTTCGATATCCAGATCGACCCGAATATTCATACCAACATTCGGAACTATTTCCATTTGCATAGTCGAATTCGAATTGTTATTCCGCGACCTTGCAAGCGGTATCATGTCGGTATTGTGATTCACCAAAAAGCGAACGTCACGAAGATCGGTATTATCAAGGGCGCCGTCGTCAATGTATTCTCTATACCACCCCATGTCGGCGGGTTCATTGTATACAATCGGCTGTCCTGTGATATATGTCCCGTGTTCGTCGTTCTGTTCTGCGCGGATTTCGAATTCGAACGCGCGGATTTCTTTATTCTTCATTGTTTTCTTCCCCTTCCACTATCTTTTCGGTGGCGTTGTAGTATTCCCCGCGAATTATGTATTCTTGACCTTCGCCGTCGGGAAGTGGCGACAGGTTCCAGATTTCGCGGACTTCGTCGCGGTTCAATATACCGCGGTCAGCCAGTTGACTTGATACGTTCAGTTTTTCGGTGTTGCTCATGTACTGAAGCCGGTTCGCGGTCGCGATCACGCGATTGTCGCGCGACTGTTCGTTGAAGGTGAACAGCATACGCGTCATGACTTCTGAAAACTGGATCGCAAAAGGTTCAACGGCGCCTTCATAGAAGGCCGTCCACTTGTCGCCATAGGCGCGATTCATCAAAATATCTTCATTGACCATGAAGTATTGATAAACGCCCTTGTTTATGAGTTCCATTTGGTCTTTGTCAATGACCCACGGGTCTGACTTGACCTGATTGATATTTGTATAGGTGTTCGGGAACAGCAACAGTCCGCCGCCTTCAGCTTCCTTCGAAAAGTTTTCTTCGGTGAACCTCTTTCGTTCTTTTGCAAGGTCTTCTGCTTTGCTGAAGTTGTTGACCTGCGCCCAGAACCGATATGTCGCAGCTGACTTGACGCCTTCCTGAATACCCTGTTCCTGAATATGAATCAGATCCATGGTCGGAAGAAGGGCCGCGTTCTTTTCACCGAATAAATCACTCTTGAACTGGAACTTCGTCATGACGCCACAGGCGTCCAGTTCGATCGCGGCTGTCGTGGCGTTTGAAAATTCATACCGAAGGTATGGCGTTTCGCCGTACTGTACTACCTTGCAACGTGTCGGAAGTGGAACATATATCCCAGATACTTCACCATAGGCGTCGTACACGGGACAGATGAACGCCGTGTTATATACATCAAGGATCGTCGACAGGCGATACAAGAACTGGGACCAGGTCTGGAAGGCGTTCGGTCCGTGTTTCAGTTTGTTCTGAAGCGCCGGTTTCGCTGAACCCATGACTTCGACTTTCAGTTTCGAAACATGGATCGCGCGGGCATTGATCGCAGACCTTATCATTTGCGATTCATATATACCGCCGTTGTACGTCGTGAAGTGTGGCGTGTAGCCGTTCAACATTTTGAAGTCGCCGTGATACACGCCGACAGGCTTCGGCGCCTTTTTGAATAAGCTGTCAAACAGTCCCATTTTTTCAATTCCTCAATCTTTCGCCCATTTCGTCGAACCACTTCTGTCGAACACAAAACGCGTCCGCCAGTGCTGCCGTTCCGTCGATATGAAGGTTCGGTGATAACTTGACCAGTTTGCCCCGCCCGCGTTCCACGCTCATTTTGATTGCAGAATTCAACAGGTGAACCTTCAAAAGGTCATTGTCGCCTATGTGAACACGTCCGTCTTCGAACAGTCCTTGCATTTCCTGAAGGACGGGCCACAGGTTGTCACCCTGATAGACGTCGTCAGTTCTGAATCCGTATCGTTCAAGGTCCTGAACCAGATAGTTCGCACTGAATCGGTCATATCCCGTCATGATCGGAAGTATTTCGTATTGTTCGACCAGTCCCGTCAGCCAGTTGAAACAGTCGTGATAATCGACGAAGTTTTCACCCGAAGGTTCCAGAAGTCCCCGTTCGATATAAAGGTTGTATGGAAGTCCGTCGCGGGCCGTCGCTTCGTCTATCTTTTCGGACGGAAGCCAGAACTTCGCGAACACATACAGTTCGCCGTCTTTCTCTATCACGACAGTCGCAGCTGTCAGGTCAGTCGTCTGTGAAAGGTCTATCCCCGCCACACAGTATGAAGAACGGAAGTCTTCAAGGTTCAACGGTTCGCCTGACATGTTTTCAATGACTTTCGCTTCTATCCACGCAAGCGACGAATTCTGTTTCAGGTTGCAATATTTACAGATGAATTCCCGTTTCTTCGACAGGGAACCTTCAGCGATCGCGATTTCTTCAAGCATAAAATCAACGGACACGGACACGCCCAGATTCGGGTTCGCCTTCCGCAGTTCGTTGATGTCGTTCCACTTGTCTATGTCGTCGATCATATACAAAAAGGGCAACAGGCGCTTTTCCTTGCTATCACCTAAGAGAAAGCGTGTCGCCCTTTTCAACATTTCGTCGTATATCGAATCGTTTATATATCCCGCAGTCGTACACGATAGAAGGATTCCTTCTTCGCGGGCGCCCATGCCGGACTTCATGACCTCATATTGTTTTAGTCCTGCGTCGCCTTCCCACGCTGCGATTTCGTCACAGATACACAAGGAAGGATTGAACCCGTCAGACTTCTTCGCGGAAAAAGCGATCTTCTTCACAGTTGAATTTGTTGCCGTGACATATAGGTCAGACATTCGGTGTTTTGGAAGTTCCGAATCGTCTTTGACCTTCTTGTTATGATAATCACGTTCTGACAACGAATTCTTTAATTCCTGATAGTCAGGGTCAAGGATCGTCATTTGCCACACGTTGTTGTATACAATGTCGGCTTGATCCAATTTCGGCGCTACGTTGTAAACCTTCGCCCCGAAGCCACCTTCCTGAAGCCAGATATATTTCGCGATCGCAGCTGCAAGAAGTGACTTCCCGTTTTTCCGTCCTATCAGAAGAACAGCTTCACGGAACTGTCTGAATCCGTTTTCATCTACGATCCCGAACAGCGCAGACAGGAACGCCTTTTCCCACAGTTCAAGTTTGAACGGATTCGGCGCAAGTCGGCCTTCAGTGTGAAACGTGTGTGTTTCTATCCAGTCGATCGCGGCGTTTGCTTTCTTCTGGTCATAAAAAAAGACCTTTGATTCAAGGCCATGTATCAGATATTCGATTATAGCT
>JAEIGA010006733.1_pt1 | contig 17485 bp, 15 predicted proteins | sample 9270691 | NCBI WGS metagenome assembly JAEIGA01 (sample SAMN17057246, study PRJNA624740) | gut metagenome | biome: biome; isolation source: fecal sample | host: Bos grunniens | place: China: Xizang | collected 2019 | reverse complement strand
CGCCTTGACCTTTAGCAAGATGAGGAGCCACAAAATCCGCCCAGGCAAGCGCCGTTTGCTTCATATCGGGAACCTCGCCGTCTTCAGCCTTGATAGCGTGAAAGCTTTTAAGCATATCAACGTAATATTTTGCCGCCTCAGACATATCATCGGGATTATTGCGAATGAGTTTAGTTACGCTGACGGCATTTAAAAGCTCTGTAACTGTGCCGTAACCGTCGTCCACACGAACAATACCGTAAGGAATGGCGGTATTAATTCCAAGAACGAATGCTTTTCTTGCATTTTCACGTTCTTGCTTAATTTCGGGAAGAGCGTCTTTTGCAAAATAGGTCTTGAGGATGGTTTCGTCATCATAGCGATAAACGGCACCGTTAGCCCCCTTTGCAATGAACTCACAACCTTCTACACTCATTCTCTGATATGCCTTTTCAATTGTCACCATATCGGTAAAACCTGTCATATCAAATACTTCATATACATCAGAAGCCACGTTAATGATTGCAAGTTTGGGTTCTTCTTTTCTGAGTTTTAAAATAACACGGAGTCCTGCGGAAGATATGTATTCTAATTTGTCGGCATCAAGTACGGTATGCTTTTCAGGATAATCTTTTTTTATGCTGAAAATTTTCTCTTCAGCCTGAGAAGCGTTTGAAGCATCAATTCTGCCTTCTATAGCGATATACAGAATATCTTTATCTAAACGAAAAGTAACGTTCATATTTTTATTCTCCTTTTCCAAATACGAGTTCAGTTAGTGTTTTGTATTCAAGCCACGCCGAAGTATCAGACAATGCTTTTGTCAAGGTTACAATCGAGCAATAATACCAAGCTTGCTCGTTTGCATCTTTTTGATTGAATCTCTGCCACATTGCATTTCCCTCAACTTTGAAATCACGGTAGATAGCACGCATATTAGCAAGTTTATCTCCAAGCCATACCATGAGTACGCCTGTGTCGTCTGTGTTTTTTAGTACATCGAGAGATTCTTCTTTACGAATACGCCAGGTTGATTCGGGTGGTAAGTCGGCTCGTTTATCCTCGGTTTCGGACTCCACAAGTTCTCGCACACGTTTACCGAATCTTTCTTCAATTTCATTAATTGAGATATCCGCATCCTCAACAACGTCATGGAGAGCGGCTGCAGCAATCAAATTCTGATCATCCGTCATTGTTCCGACGATAACCGCCACTTCCATTGGGTGCAGGATGTAGGGAGCATCACTTTTTTTGCGTCGCATTCCGTCGTGAGCCTTTACCGCAAATGCAATAGCTTCGCTTACAAGTTCCATTATTCAATCACCAAAATATCAGCAAATCCGGTCATCTCGAATACTTCCATAACCTCTTCGCAAACACCCGTTAATTTCATAGAACCAATCTTTTGCATTTTCTTCTGCGCGGCAAGAAGCACACGAAGTCCTGCGCTGGAGATATACTCCATACCTTTTACGTCAAGAACAAGGTTTTTAGCGTCCGCGATATCTTCGTTAATGGTTTTGTCAAGCGCAGGGGCGGTGATAGTATCAAGTCTTCCTACAATTTCAATAATGGTTTCCTGATTATTTTTTTTGATTTCAATAGTCATACAGTTCTATCTCCTTTATATCTTTTTAAGCATGGTTAAAATGTTTTCTCCGTTTTCGTGGGAGTAACTTATCGAATCCATTGTTTTCTTGGCGATAAAAATGCCAAGACCGCCGATATCACGTTCTTCGGCAGAGAGTGTGATATCCGGATCCGGTTTTGAAAGCGGATCAAAGGGAACACCCTTGTCTGTCATACGCAACGTAATTGTGCGACTTATCTCATCAAAACCAATGTGGAGTGTCATATCACCAACGCTTTCCGGATAGGCATAATGAGCAACGTTGACGAATACTTCTTCAATTGCAACACATATTGCCGTTTGAGTTTTTATTGGACATTCAAAGCCTTCAAGAGTTTCCTCTGCAAAGCTGAGAACTTCATTAAGGGATTCGGTTTTTGCAAGGAATGTTTTATTCGTCATATGCTCACCTCCTTTTTCGGGTTTGTAATCAAACATCAGCATTGTAATATCGTCAAATTGCGGCGCTTCGCCTACGAATTCGTCAATGTTGGCTTTTAGTAACGGCAAAAGTTTAGTCGCTTCAATAGAAACACTTTTGTTCATAAAGGATAACAGTCTATCCTCACCGTAAAGTTTGTTATCTATATTTGTGGCTTCGGGTACACCGTCTGTGTATAAGAATAATCTGTCGCCCTCTTTTAACGTGATTTCGCCGGCTTTGTAACGAACACCATCCATGCCGGCAAGAACAAATCCTGCACGGGTCTTCAGATATTCAAATGAGCCGTCCGCACGCTTTAAGAGAGGTGGATTGTGCCCTGCATTGGCAAACTGTACGTTTCCTGTGGTTAGGTCCAAGATACCCATCCAAGCAGTAACAAACATACCGGATTCATTGTTTTCACATAGTTTTTCATTCGCTTTTGTGAAAATGTCATTTACAGCCATACCGCTTTCGGCAAGGTCTTTGATAATGGTTTTTGCGGTCATCATAAACATCGCCGCAGGAATTCCTTTACCGGAAACGTCAGCAACCAGGAAAGCGATGGTTGAATTATTTAATTTATAGAAATCGTAAAAGTCACCGCCGACTTCTTTAGCAGCAATCATATTTGCGTAAATGCTGTAATCTTCTCCCGAGGGGAAGTTAGTCGGAAGAGCCGAGAGCTGAATTTGTTTCGCATATTCAAGTTCTTTGTCAATACGAGCGGCGGCTTCTGATATATATCGTTTCAGGGTGGCGACTGTAGAGTTAATATCGTCTGACAGAGAAGCAAATTCTGCGTTAGAACGCACATCAACCGTTACACTCAGGTCACCGTCTGTAATTTGTGCAAGGGTATCGTTGATTTTTTTGAGATTATTAATGATAACGCGCTTAATGAGTAAGTAAATAAATACGAAAAGTGTTGCAAAAATAAGCACCTGCATAAAAATACTTGTCAGCATGGAAGCATCGCGCATAAACATAGCTTCATTCACAGGCATAGCTGCAATCAGGCAGTAGCCCTCTACGAACTTGAATACGTACATATATTCAGCGCTCAAATTACTGATACCATCTACAACTTCGGCATTATATAGTGCGGTAGCGGTTTGTCCCTGCTTCATTTCGTCGGGTGGAATAATACCTATTGATGAAACGTGTTTGCCTGCATAGTCGTTATCAATAACCATACAAAGTTTTTCATCAAGTACCGCTACAAAACCGTTGGTACCAACATGGCGGTTTTTAGTAACGTCAATTACAAACTCGTTAAGCATCTCATGGAACTGCTCGGCATCATATCCAACCTGAATAAAACCGCCGTTTGTAAGATTTACAGCCGCATATTTTCTCCACACGGTTTCATCCTTACCTCTGGGCGAATACTCTTGTACGAAAGAATCCTGAACTTTCAACGTATCTACAAATTCTTTGGATTGAGCCTTGCTATTCATATCATAGTTATTAATAACATCTGCTTCTGTGGAATTTGTGATTAAGCCACCCGGAGCAACAACGTTGATTTCCTTGATATCGTATTTTTTCGTAAGGTCGGATAGGGAAACCGATGGATTTTTTTCGTATTCTTTTTTTACCTGTTCTGCAATTTCAAGAAGCTGGTGGTTGGATTTCTCTCTTACGGTTGCCTCAACGTCATTGATAGCAACAGTAAACACTTCCTGTGTTTCAATCTGCGCCATTCCGTTCTGGAGGATAAGAGTAAAGGTACTGGTAATGAGATAGGCGATAACAATACAACTGAGAAGCCTTCGCTGAAAAGTGTTGGCAATACCTTCGGAGGCTTTCTTTTTGAAAAAGTGTTCGTGGCTAAAGAGTGAAACTAAAATGATAGATACTCCAACAGCCACGGAGTTGCCCAACATCATTGGGCCGGTGGCGCCTTTGACAAATTCAAAGGCCTGGGAAGAATTATCCATATTTGTGAGGAAAATAAGAATCATATGGATAACTTCACACACTACAGCAATACAAATGCCATAACTCCAAGAGGGCTTTTTATTGTCAAACATCAGTTTTCTCAGTCCTGCCGCCATAAATCCGGCAAGAATTGTTGCAAGACTACAAGCAAGCCGCGTATACATACCGCCGCCCCAATAGACTGAGAACCAACGATACAGACCTCCTATAAGACCGGAAATAATGCCGGCGGGCGCACCAAAAATCAGACCTGCCGAAAGAGGCGCTGCATCACGAACGTTGACCGTTGTTCCAAGCCACTGAACGCCATAACTTGATGCAAAGGCTGAAACTCCGCCGAACAAAAGACCGATAATAAGTTGCTTTACTATATAGGGAAGTTTTTTTGCAGGTGTGTACTTATCTATCAGGTATATCGAGAGAACGAGGATGCAATTAAGTAATATCGGAACAATTAATCTCATCTTGCACCTCCTATAAATACATTCTTATCAAAGTTTTGACGATTTCTGCTAAAAGATCGCCAAAGATACCAACAGCCAAAAGTAGAACTATATATAAAAACATACTGCTTTTACTGATAGAATCTTTTGAGAGGTTATAATAAAAATTAAACTGTCCTTGTTGGTTGTGCTCTCGATTTTGATTCCATTGATAAGTAATAATGTTTTCGAATTTATAACCTTTGGGAAGGTAACCTTTATATAAATTTTCTTCTAAGCGACGGATACGATAACAACCACCGTCATTAAGCTCGTAATTTTCATCTATAGAAAGGGTAATGACAGCCTTTTTTAATTTTTGGCGGTGGAATATGCCGATTCTTGTGATTTCTTCCGGCAACAGTCTTGCTTCGTTGATACGAACGGAGTAACCGTATTTTTCTGAAATAACAGGAGTTGTAATTAAATCCCTTAATCTACTCATTACGTTTCCAACGTTAACGTGAGGTCTAAAAATCTCATCTAAAGATTTATGCGGCATACGCCAAATGAAATAGGCTTCATCGTTATCGAGAAAAGCATTTAATTTTTCTAAATCTACACTGATAAGCGTGCCGTCGGATAAAGGTTTTATATCATATTCAAGGGTGCTGATATGTACAATATCTACCGTCTTTCCGTTGTAAGCAATTTCCGAAGTGTGTTCATTTTTCTTGTAATCTATAATACATGCAGCACTAAAGGTTGCCTGCAGAATTTTTGTATCACCAAAAAGTAAAGATACGTCTTCGATTTCGTCTTTAGTTATAGAAAATGGAATATATACGTTCAAAGATTTGCTAAGCCTTACTCCGCGAATACGGATTGCCAAATCTACGTAACTTTTGCCTTTAGGACTTAGCCAGTTATTGATATATACCGTGCTGGTGTCATCACCATCTACCCAAATAGCCCAACCGTCATCGGCAAACTTTTTTTGTTTTTTAGACATTTAGAGTGCTCCTTTTTTACAGATAATCAATGCTATGAATATTTATAATCACAATACCCTTATAACGATTTCAAGAGCAGGGGATATTTGATACTTTTTCAGTTAAGCTTGTCGGATTTTTTCTTTTTGAGTTTATCAAGTCCAAAGAATATATATCCAACTACAACAAACGCAGCAGAAAGTATTCCTATCCACATAAGAACACCTGAAACACCCTGCGTATCGAGGTTTACAAAGAAATAAGGATAGATAAGGGGAGTGGTAGTGGTAGGAATTAAAATAGAAGAGTTGAATTTTAGAATAATAGCCTGAATAAGTAGGAAGATAACGTAAACAAGAGGGAAAGCGATAGACGCAACGGGATAAAACCACTTAGCCTTTTTACGCTCGTAGAATAAGAACCAATCGGCTATGTACATAATGGGAAGCACAACGTGAAAACATAAACTGCCTACACGCCAGTTAGCCTGAGGATCACGGCCTTCTGCACCGGCAAGCATAATATTAAACACAAGGAAAGTAAGTAAAATGCCGAGCATTCCGATAAACTTAAGAATTGGAGCTGCGCAAACAAAACTGTCTTCTTTTTTCTTTGCTGTTTGAATAAGTGCAGCAAACATAACACCAATGCAAAGGAAATTGCTGATATTGGTGAAGTGGACGTAGAAATCCCAACGGATTGTGTCAATGTTGTCGAATATTCCAAGACTTGCAACAAGACCTACGAGTCCCAGAGTAAGGTAAACTGTTTGATAAATTAACTGTGCTGTTCTGTTTTTAATCATAATGATTCCGCCCTTCAAAGAAAGTTGTTTTTATTTTGTTCTAAATAAATATAATATATCTATTTTATCTTCTTTATTATATTATTTAAGGTGTGACAAACCTCTTACAAACCAATAAAAAAAGCCGTCGATTTGACGGCTTTTACAAAGTTTATTATTCGGGTCTTTTTTTCCATAGAAATCCACAGGTTGCTTCAGCCCAACTGTACTGGGACATATACTCGCCGTGGAATTTTGGTTTCCCTATTTTTAAGTACGAGTAATAATCACAGTCTAGTTTTTTGGGATTAATTGAGTAAAAATAATTGTTTCTCTCAAATATTTCCTCTGCACCTACCGATTCAAGAGATTGTCGTAAATCGCGGAATAATTGATGTATATAATTATGGTTCTTTTGCTCTTCGTCATTATCCCAAAGCGCGACTCCGATTTCCGCAACCGTAACTCCTGCACCGTTGCGATCAACCAAAAAAGCGAACAGTTCTTTGGTTTTTGAACGCTTAAAGGCTAGTTTTTCTCCTCTTGCATAGACTTCGAAAGTGCCAAAGCATTTTACGGTAAGCGGCTTCTCGTTTTGACGAATGCCTTTTATGTTGTCAATTTCTACCTGAACGTCTTTAGCCGACACAGGTTTCATTAAATATCCGGATGCATGAAGTTTAAAGGCGGAAATTGCGTATTCCTCATAACCTGTGCAAAATACTATTTTGCAGTCAGGACAAACGCTGATGATTTTTTCTGCAAGAGCGAGTCCGCCCATGCCACGCATATTAATATCCAAAAAAGCAATATCAACTGAATTTTCTTTTACAAACGTAAGCGCATCTTCACATACTGAAAACTGTGAAACTTCAGATATATCAGGTGATGCTTTGATAGCAGTAACCAAAGCACCAAGCATTAATATTTCATCATCAACTGCTATCGCAATCATTATTCCACCTCCTTGGGAATCGTTATCAAGACTTTAGTTCCCATACCTTCCGTGCTTTCAATTTCCATTTTTCCGTTGACCATCGCTTTTAGTCTTCCGCGAATATTGCGGATGCCTACGTGCTTTCTTTCGTCAAACAGAATATCCGTATTAAAGCCCACGCCGTCATCTTCAACCTCGACACAGTAATGGGTATCTGTTTCATAAGATACTACGCGAATTGTGCCGCCTTTTTCCAATTTCATAAGACCGTGCTTTATCGCATTTTCTACAATTGGCTGAATGGTAAGCGCAGGAATATGAAAATCATCCGACTTCATATCAAAGGAGAAAGTCATATCAGGAAAACGCACGTTTTCAATACTTATGTAATGGCGTACGTGCTCCATTTCCTGTGACATTAAAATAGGTTTAGGATTATCCAGTTCTCCGAAATTGCCTCTTAGATATTTTGCGAAGTTATGAACCAGTTCTCCTGCTTTTTCAGGATTAATATTACAAAGTTGCTCAATGCTTCCTAAAGTGTTATAGATAAAATGAGGGCGAATTTGACTCATCATAATTGACACTCTGTTTTCGGTAAGCTGAGCGTTTAATACCAGTTTCTCGGTTTCTAATTCTTTGGCTTTAGCAAGAGTATTTATGCTGTTTGGAATAACTTTTAACATTGCAACCAATGCAACTATAAAGAAAGCAATGAAGATATATCTTGATGCAATTCCGCCTTCCCATATTCCGAAGTGAGTCATAACGACGTCAAGTCCGAATGAGATAAGAAGTAAAACCGAACCGATATAAAGCCAACGTTCTTTTCCTTTTGTAACACAAAATTCTTTAATAAGACATACAATAAGAATTAAGTTTGCAATCATCTGCGAAATAGCCCAATATAGCCACGTATCATAAAATAGTACGTCGGTTAAAACAGGTAAAATTATAAGAAGGGCATTAATAAATCCAAGTAGAATAACGGCGATTTTACCTATTTCTTTTGTGGTTTTTAGGAAATTAACAAGTGCGATTGAAAGGAAAAACGTATAGAATATCATTGAGCAACCTAAAATGGTTGTGTTTGATACGACGGATTGCCTTAATAAAGAAATACCTTTGGCGCTATAATACAAATTTGCGCCGGCAAAGAAAATTACGGTGCCAAGCAACCAAAGAGCGTTGCTGTTTTTAATATGTATAAGCGAAGAAAAGAGCGCAGTTCCCAAGAAAACGAACGAAACAATAATAAATAGCGTACCAACGTCCCTCTGCATGTTTCCACTTTCAAGGACACTTTTTTCAAATTCTATATCCGTCCATAAAGCTATGCCTGACAGCATCTCGTCAATGGCTGTTTCATTACCGAAATTATGCGGATTATGTATAAGAATTTCTATTGGCTGTTCACTTTCACTTGCAAGAGTATATGCTGTCCAATCCTTGCAACAGGCGGAATCTTTGTAAAGAGGATTTTCTACGTCTATTACAAATGGTTCGTTTTCGCCTTCATAAAAGGTCAGATTAATATGATTAGTGTAAAACGCAATAGGTATATCTCCATTGTAAATTCCGACGTACTCGCCGTCGGGCGCCAACATATGAAAATTACCTCGCAAAGTAACGTCGCCTTTGGTGGAAGAAATGTGTTTTCCTTCTGTTATTTCCTGCCACTCTCCGTCGGCAATACGGTATTCTCCGTCAAAATATACTGTAGCGACCAAGGCAGGCATAGCCTGCATACTGTTGGCGTTTCCGTGCCACAGTAATACAACTGCCGAAAGTAATAATAACATTATTCCTGAAATTATTAGTGTGGTCGCATTAAAAAAACGCGATTTAATATCTTTTTTACTAATCATATTAACTCCTGTTGACGAGATGTTTTTTGATTTATTAATTTTACCACAAAAATTTAAAGATTTCAATGCTTGCTAAGGTTTGGATTTTTTGCAAAAAAATATGCACTCCTAAAGTTTAAGACTTAGGAGTGCATAAATTTTATTTGGTTACCGTTAAAATCAAAGGCTGATTTGCCTCAATTTCAATTTTGTTTTCATTAATTGTTCCTTTGCCGTGGTATGTCGAAAGGTTTTTATATCCTTTATTTAACGAGATTTCAGCGGTCTGCTTTTCGGGACTGCAGTTCACTAAAACCAGAAGTCGTGTGTTATCGTCTAAAATATGTTCTGTCATACTGATTTTAAGAGAATCGATTTTTGCGCATTTTTCAGTGGGAACGTATTTTGCAAATTCCTTATATACTCGGTTGTAATTAGGCACGTTATCTTTATGGTATGCGCCGGGCTTATCAAATAACCAATTTTCAATTTGAGCAGGCAACCAGAAAACTTTACCTTTGCCGTAGGAAGCAGAAACGTAAATCGGATCTCCGTTTTCATCCTTTGCAAGTATGTCGCCGCCGTCCGGAATAAGCTTATATTCAGCGGCAGCTCCCACGGTAAATTTATCGCCATCGCCGAAATCAACCGTCTTAGTGCCATTAATACGTGAACGGGTGTGAATTTTAACGCCGAAATCTTTTCCTAAGTTACGTATAAGTCCGTTGCCTGTAGAAACGTAAAGTACGGCGCCCTTTGATACTCTGTCCATAATTTTTGCAAGAGCGTCTGCTCTGATTGATTCTGCATCGGCAAGGGAAGGAATGATATAAAGGTTGCTTTCGGGGAATTCTTCGTTTGCAAAGCAGTATTCGATATCAAGTCCTGCTTGACGGGAAAGCAAGAAGGAATTATATGCTACCTTCCAGCTTGACTGACCCTTTGCTATTATGCATACACCGTCAACAATTCTTTTGGGAAGATTTTTTCCGAATTTATCCAAGAATTTTTTGAAATCCTTGAATTCGGTAAGTCTTGCCTTGTCGGTACGGTCAGCCTTTAATACACCGTAGTTACTTGCGCGATTATTGGTATAGAACGGATAATAGGTAAGATGTCCTTGGTCGAAAGCTATCCACCAGAAATAACCTCTGCAGTCATAAGCCCAGGCGTTATATAAGCAACAACGGATATAATCCATAGTTGATTCTTCATCTGCGTAAAGCTCACCGAAAGTACCGGTTTCTTCTATAATACAAGGCTTACCGCCGATACCTCTGTAAAGAAGCGTTTGTGCGGCGGGGTGAAGCAGAGGACGGAAGGTGTTGATCGGGTCTATATCACTGCTATAAGTCGGAGAACCGTATGGATGAGTAGTTAAAATATCGGTGTTTTCCGCTTGGTCTTCAATTGTCCAAACTCCTTCACCGGGAGTTACGAGAGCGTGCATACCTGAAATAACGGGGCGGTTGTCAAGGGATTTAATAGCGTTGCTTACTGCAGCGGTCCAAAGCCAAGCGTCGTCGGCTTTAGAGGCGTTGCCAAGACAGTTACATTCGTTTCCAAGACACCAAGCTACAATTGCTTTGCTATCCTTAAAACGCTTTACAAAAGCACGTATAAAGCGGACTTCTTGCTTAATTGCAGAAGAATCGGTGATAAGGTCGCCCTTAATTGCTTCGGGCACGAAAAATCTTCCGCTCATCCAACCTGTAAGTATGGAAGGGATTACGCTCACGCCGTTTTCTTCAGCAATTTCCAAGAACTTAGCAAATCGCGAAAACGCTTCTTCGTTAATTCCGCTCCATTCGTTGTTATCGGGAAGTAAGGTGGTACCGTCGTTATCGGAAAATCCTCTGTTACCGCCTCTCCAACCTTTAATTTCTGTTATAGGCTGAAAATAACTCCAATCCGGGAAAACGCGAAGTATGGTTATACCTGCATTTTTGAGAGCCTCGATATCCTTGCGCACACTTTCTTCATTCCAATTGCGCCACATACGAATACCTTCTTCGCTTGCCCAAAAATTTACACCGACGTTAAATTTGCCTTCTTCGTAAAACATAGTTTATCCTCCTGACAGTTTATTCAATAGGTCTGATTCCTAAAGCCATAACAATATAGAACACCGCTACTGTTACCAATGAATATATAACCATAGGTATTATATTTGTTTTTATGAGTTTTCCTTCTCTTCCCGTAGTACCTATTGTAGCGCTTGCGGCAACGGCGTTATTGATGCAAACCATATTACCGACTGCGGCGCCGACACATTGCATAGAAATAACGAAAACCGTCGGAATACCCAGTGTTGTGGCTGCATTGTACTGTAGATTTGAAAACAATGTCATGGAAACTGTTGCCGAACCTGATACGAAAGCGCCGAGAACACCGATAAACGGTGCAATTAAAATATACAACTTATCGCCGACTTTTGCAAGTGCATTTGCCATTGTATCAAGCATACTTGTATCAGCAGCATTTTTGAATTTTAAAACTTCAACTAAGGCTAAGCCGAACAACAAAGCTACCGCGGCGCCCGAAACCTGTTTTATGGTAGCAACCCACGATTCTTTTATTTGCTTAAAGTCCATTTTGTGAATAAGATTTGTGATGAGTGCGACCAGTATAAAGAAAGTTCCGGGGAGATATGCCCATTTAAACGACCAGTCCAGTTTATCAAATCCTAAAATATCGTTAACTTTAACTACGAAAGGTCCACTTGTCAAAAATCCTTTAATAGGAAGCTGAGGGATTCGTGTTATTACAAGAATAACTGCAACTAAAATATAAGGAATCCAAGCCTTTATAAGTGACATACGGGAAGCCTTTATCGGAGCGATTTTTGTGGTTGCAAGCCAACTGCTGTCCCATTCGGCAGGATTGCCGAAATCCCATACCTTTTTTGGAGTAAGAAAGTTGTTTTTAGCGGCAACAACGGTTACTGCTATTGAAATAAGAGAAGCAAGCAACGAAGCAAATTCGTAACCTATAAACAGAGAAATCAGCAATAAGGGAATAGCAAAACTAAGTCCTGTAAATAAAGCGAACGGCGCTGCTTCAAGAGCGGGTTTGAATGATTTCTCTTTACTATAGAACTTTGTGGTCATAAGTAAAACAATTAGGGGAAGAAAAATTGCCATAACTGCGTGGGGAAGGGCAGTCCAAAAAGAAAAACCGGCAGTAAATGCGGCGTCACCGGTTTTTCCGAGTAACGTTAAACCTTGTGTTACGGGAGTGCCTACTGCACCAAAGGAAACGGCGGTTGAATCGAAAATTAAAGCTATCATAGCGGCTGCCATTGGAGGAAATCCCAGGCTTACCATAAGAGGACCGGCAAGAGCGGCAGGTGTACCAAATCCTGCGGCTGCTTCTATAAAAGAACAGAACGAAAAACCGATTATACATGCCTGAACGCGTTTATCAGGGCTTATGTTCAAAAAACCGTGGTTAATAGCGGCGGTAGCTCCCGATGCTTTAAGGGTATTCATAAGTAAAATTGCGCCCAAAATAATAACAAGCACGTCTAATGAACTTATCATGCCAAAAAGCGAACTGCCAAGTAATGCCATAACGTCAATATCCCAAAAGAAAAATGCGAACAGTGCCGCCATTATCCATGAGATAAGCAAACTGTACTTTGCAGGCCAGTTGAATGCCATCATTAGAATAAGTGTAGTCAGAATGGGCAAGAAAGCCAAAATTGCCATAAAAATAACTCCTTAGTGAAAAAAATACAATAAAAGTGAAAATAATTTTCACTATTTAAAAATTGCAACAATATTTAAAGCTATTATTTATAATATTATAACCTCATATAAATGTCAATATCAAAAAAATCGTATAAATGGTGAAAAAAATTAGTGTTTTTGATGAAAATAATTTTTGAATTTTAGGAAACTAACGGCGAATATTGCATTATTCGGCACTCTTTGGTAAGGCATGACATAAAAGATTTGTAAAAATGCAAAAAGGACTTGACAGTTGGGTTATCTTTATAGTATAATGTTGGCTGTAAATATATTACCCCTGCTATCAGGCGGAGGGAGGGAATTATATGAGTCAGGTTCGTATCAAAGAAAATGAATCACTTGATAATGCTTTAAGACGTTTTAAGCGCCAGACCGCAAAAGACGGCGTTATACAGGAAGTACGTAAGAGAGAACATTATGAAAAGCCTTCTGTAAAACGTAAGAAAAAGTCGGAAGCTGCACGTAAGCGTAAGTTCCGCTAATAAGTGATACTTAAAAATGAAAGCAGCCCGTTACGGCTGCTTTTGATTTTTTTGAGGTGAAAAAATGTTTAAACCTAATATGAAACTTCATCGTGTTACCGATATTTCGGTAGAACTTTGTAAAAATAAAAATATTAAGGCTATAGTTCTTGACGTCGATAACACTTTATCTACTCATCATGGTATGACCTTAGTTGAAGGTCTTCCCGAATGGATAAAATTAATGCAGGATAACGGTATAAAACTTATAGTTCTTTCTAATTCCAAGGAACGAAGAGTTAAGCCTTTTGCCGAAAAGATAGGTCTTGAATACGTTTCACTTGGTTGTAAACCGTTGCCTTTTTCTTACTTTAAGGTGAAAAAGATGTTATCTTTAAAAAGAAAAGAAATAGTTGCGGTTGGCGATCAGATTTTTACTGACGTGCTTGGAGCAAAACTTTTTGGTATAAAAATTATCCTTACCGATTTAATACTTGCTGAAGATAAACCAAGTTTTATTTTCAGAAGAAAACTTGAAAGATTTTTACTTAAAAAAATGAAGGTGGAAAACGGATATGGCTGCTAAATTCGGCCCTGCGGGTACCTGTGATTTATTTAAAGAAAAGGGATATAAACATTCTCTGCAAATTCCCAAGTTTTTGACTGAAATAGGTCTTGACCATTTTGAGTATCAATGTGGCAGAGGCGTTAATATAGGTAAAGAAAAAGCACTTGAATTGGGCGAAAAATTTAAAGAAGCAGGGAAAACTGTGTCTTTACACGCTCCTTATTATATTTCTATGTCATCCGTAGAAGAGGAAAAACGCAGAAATTCGGTGAATTATATTTTAAGCAGTGCTGAAGCGGTTGATTTTCTTGGTGGCAACAGAATAGTTGTTCACACCGGTTCTTGCTCTAAAATAAGCAGGGAAGAAGCGCTTGCCTTGGCTATTGAAACGCTTCATTGGTCGTTGGATGCTTTAAAGGAAGCAGGTCTTTCTCACGTTCATATCTGCCCTGAAACTATGGGAAAGATAAATCAACTTGGAACTCTTGACGAGGTTATAGCTCTTTGTAAGGTTGATGAAAGTGTAATTCCTTGTATAGATTTCGGGCATCTTAACGCAAGAACTCAGGGCGAGGTGAACTCTAAAGGCGCTTTCGAACACATTTTGAACAGAATAGAAAATGAACTTGGAGAATATAGACTTAAAAATTTCCATTCTCATTTTTCGAAAATTGAATATACGTCGGGCGGAGAAAAACGCCATCTGACTTTTGAAGACAACCTTTACGGTCCCGAGTTCGAACCTTTAATGGAACTTGTTTATAAAAAAGGACTGTCGCCTATATTTGTTTGCGAATCGGCAGGAACACAGTCTTTTGATGCTTTAAGTATGAAAAAATATTACGAAACCTTGGGGTAAAAGATGATTAATCTTGATAAATATATTTCTTCCCGTACTGCAGTGCTTATTTGCACCGACGTTAACCGTTTTTATTTAACAGGTGTTAAATCTTCTGCAGGATATTTCTTAAAAACAAACGTAGGGGATTTTCTTTTTGTGGACGGAAGATATTTTGAAATGGCAAATAAAACCGCGAAAAAAGGTATAAAAGTTGTGCTTCTTTCACGTCTTTCAAAACAACTCAACGAAATAATCGAGCGTTTTAAAATAGAAACCCTTTTTACCGAAACCGATATTACCGTTTCCTTTCTTAATTCTCTTTGTAGTATTGTTAATTGTAAGATTACGCCACAGGAAAGTCTCAGCGAGGAATTGCTTGTTGCCCGTAGTGTAAAAACTGAGGATGAAATTCAAAACGTAATATTTGCTCAACGTATAGCAGAAAACGCATATAACGAACTTCTTAATTATATAAAGGTAGGCGTTACCGAAAAAGATATTGCTCTGTTTCTTGATTATGAAATGAGAAAGCGGGGAAGCGAAGGAGTTGCTTTTGAAACAATTGCAGTTTCAGGCAAGAATTCATCTATGCCTCACGGAGTTCCTACGGATAAACCTTTAAAAGAGGGGGATTTTTTGACCCTTGATTTCGGCGCCGTATATAAAGGATATCATAGTGATATGACGAGAACTCTTGCTATAGGCTATGCAAGTGAAAAAATGCAAGAGGTTTATAATTTAGTGCTTTCTGCACAAGAAAGAGCTATTGAAAAGATTTCCGCAGGTGTTGCTTGTAAAAATGTTGATGCCGCCGCGCGAGATTTTATAACCAAGGCGGGATTCGGCGGCAACTTTAATCACAGCACGGGGCACGGCGTTGGTCTATGTATTCACGAATACCCAAATCTATCTAACAGAAACGATGCGAAGCTTACAGCGGGGCATATTGTTACGGTAGAACCGGGTGTTTATATCGAAGGAGAATTTGGCGTCAGAATAGAAGATATGATAGTTGTTAAGGAAAATGCAAGAGAAAACTTGACAAATTGTCCCAAAACGCTTATAATTCTATAGTAAATATTTTATTTCTATTTTTGGAGGAAAAATTATGTTAAGTGCAGGAGATTTCAGAAACGGTCTTACTTTCGAAGAAGACGGTAACGTACTTCAGGTTGTTGAGTTTCAGCATGTAAAACCCGGTAAAGGTGCAGCGTTTGTAAGAACTAAGACTAGAAACGTTATTACCGGTGCTATTATTGAAAAGAGCTACAACCCAAGCGCTAAGTTCCCCGTAGCTTACGTTGAGCGTAAGGATATGGAATATTCTTATAACGACGGTGACCTTTACTACTTTATGGATCCCGAAACCTTTGAACTTGTTCCCGTAAACAAGTCCGAACTTGGCGAAGGCTTCAAATTTGTTAAAGAAACAATGATTTGTAAAATTCTTTCCTATAAGGGAAAGGTATTCGGTATGGAACCTCCTACATTCGTAGAACTTCAGATTACCGAAACCGAACCCGGTTTCAAGGGCGATACCGCTACCAATGCAACCAAACCCGCTACTCTTGAAACAGGCGCAGAAATCAGAGTTCCTCTCTTTATAAATGAAGGAGATATGATCCGTATTGACACCCGTACCGGTGAATATATGGAAAGAGCATAATTAAGGAGATATAAAGTGATGACTATTACTGAAAAAGCTGCTTATATAAAAGGTCTTGCTGAAGGTCTTGATCTTGATGCTTCTACTAAAGAGGGTAAAATCCTTAACGCTATTATAGATTTGCTTTCTGATATCGCCGTTGATATCGAAGATACAGAGGATGCTTGTGCAGAACTCGCTGAGCAGATTACCGCAGTTGATGAAGATCTTTCTGAACTTGAGGAATTCGTTTACGAGGAATATGAAGACGAAGATGATTGCGACTGCGACTGTGAAGACTGTTCTTGTTGCGATTACGATGACGATGAAGATGACGAACTTTATGAAGTTGAGTGTCCCAACTGTCACGACGTGATTTACGTTGATGATAAGATGCTTGAGGAAAAGGGAATTACCTGTCCTAATTGCGGAACTAATCTTGAGTTTGATCTTGAAGAAGATAACGACGAAGAATAATTTTTAATGAAAGCATCCGTTTGGATGCTTTTGTTTTAGTGATGGAAAAGGTGACTTTATGGCGGTGACGGAATTTAAAATTGAATATAGCGAGGTTTTGGAGCCTTATGAAAACGCTGTTCCCGTAATAATAGTTGCGGCAGGCTCGTCTTCAAGAATGGGCGGTATAAACAAAATGTTTGCATCGATTTCCGGAATTCCGGTTATCGCAAGAACTTTGCTCTGTTTTGAAAGAAGCAGATTTGTAAGCGAAATAGTTGTTGTAACTAAAAAAGAAAGTGTTGCGGATGTTTTGCGCCTAAAGGACGAGTATATGATTTCTAAACTTACCGTTGTGACCGAGGGTGGAAACGATAGGCTGAGTTCGGTGCTTAACGGACTTAACGTGCTTAGTGACGATACGAACGGCGTAATGATACACGATGGCGCAAGACCGCTTGTCAGCGATGCTCTTATCGAAAAAATGGCTAAAGCGTCCAATAAATACGATTGTGCCGTGTGCGGTATTCCTCTAAAAGATACGATAAAACAAAAAGGCGAGTTTACTAAAACTCTTGACAGAAGCAGATTGGTTGCAGTCCAAACCCCTCAATCCGTCAATTTTTCTAAATACAAGGCATTGTTGTCTAAAATAGAAGATAAATCGCTTTATACCGATGATGCGTCGGTTATGGAAAGCGCAGGGTATAATACCGAAATTATTGACGGTGAAGAAAGCAATATAAAAATCACCACTCCTTTTGATATAAAACTTGCGGAAATTCTTTTGAAGGAGGAATTTT
>JAEIGA010006732.1_pt1 | contig 17490 bp, 20 predicted proteins | sample 9270691 | NCBI WGS metagenome assembly JAEIGA01 (sample SAMN17057246, study PRJNA624740) | gut metagenome | biome: biome; isolation source: fecal sample | host: Bos grunniens | place: China: Xizang | collected 2019 | reverse complement strand
GTTGAAAATGAAGTAGATAAAATTTTCTACAATAATAAGGGTACAAACATCGAGGATGTTATAGATAAGATTTTGAACTGGTTACAAAAGGAGAATAGATAATTATGAAATATTTCGTATATTTAGCAGGTGCTATTGGTTGTTATTATAAGGAGCATAAAATTGAAAAATCTACAAAATGGCGTGAAAGAGCTGAAAAATATTTCAAAAACAATAGTGACACTATTGAGTGCATCAATCCTTGTCGTTTTTATGATTATAGTAGCAACTATCATACAAGCGACTATGAACCTATGCGATTTGATTTGCGCAAAGTTAAAGAAAGTCGAGTAGTGCTTGTTAACTTGGAAGATTTGTATCGTTCAATTGGCACAAGTGATGAGATTTTATACGCATACATAAATGATGTACCTATTGTTGGCTTCTTAGAAGATGAAAAGCTTATTAACACTGTACATGAGTGGAAACTTTGTCAAATTGACAGAATCGTAACAGGTGAGGGAGCACAAGAAAGAGCAATGGAATATATTGAGGAATATTATGGATAAGGAGGAAATGTATTACGAATTGTATAGCAACAAGCCATGCGTTTGCAAAAGAAGTGTTAAGTAAACCAGACGGTTTCTTAACTGTAACGCTTGGAGATAGAGAATATATTATTGAGAGTTATCAGAGAAAAGCCACTCATGCAAATATGGATGATGGTGTTATGCATTGGACATTGAATTTGCGTGATGGTGGACAGGGAAACATTAAGAGATAAGGAGGTAAAAAGTGAAAAGAATTATTTGTTGGTTAAACGCTATTCCGTTTTGGATAAAAAGTGGTAATTGGTGTCCGCATATATATAAGGAAGAATCTCGTGAGCCAGCCATTATCATTTCCACAACTAATAGTTTTAGGGTGTCGGATAATTATGTTCATAATCCAAACGAAACGGTGCATCCTAAAGCAACATTAATGAGGTCTAAATGCATTTGTTGTGGGAAAGAGGAATTATCTTGGTTTGATAGAGAAATACCAATTATAGGCGTTTAAATGCCTGTTTTATTGGGTGTGGTAATTTTGGTCAATTTGACCATTTTTACATAGATAAAAAATAACATAAGGAGGAATTGGATGCAAGAAACAAAATGGAAGGTTATTAAAAAAGATGGTTCATATGAACCATTTAGCGAACAAAAGATAATTGATGCAACCAATAAGGCTGCATATAGAGCATTAACTAAATTAAGAGATGAAGATTATTCCATTATCTGCAATAAGATTCTTGAAGAAATTGAGTCTGAAGACTTTGAAAATGATGAAATTTCTGTTGCAGATTTACACAACATTGTAGAAAACGTTCTACTAGATTTTTGTCCGTCAGTAGGGAAGAGTTATAGAGATTACCGTAATTACAAGTTAGATTTTGTAAAAATGTTAGATGGAGTCTATAAAAAGAGTCAAGCGATTATGTACATCGGAGACAAGGAAAACTCTAATACAGACTCTGCATTAGTATCCACCAAAAGAAGTTTGATTTTTAACCAGTTAAACAAGGAACTGTATCAGAAATTTTTCATGACTCTTGAAGAGATTCAAGCATGTAGAGATGGCTATATCTATGTTCATGATATGTCAGCTAGACGTGATACCATGAACTGCTTCGATAGAAGTACAAGATTTATTACCGATAGAGGTGTCAAATCATTTTATGATTTTTATGAAGGAGAAGAGATAAAAGTATTGACACATAAAGGAAATTGGAAAAAAGCCATCGTAAAAAGCTATGGGTATCAACCGCTACAGAAAGTTACATTTAAACGTGCAAAAGGTAGTCCAAAAGAAGTTTTGTGTACTGCAAATCACAGATGGATTTTGAAAGATGGTTCAGAAACGACGAATCTAAAAATTGGTGACAGACTTATATCTGCACCAGATATTACAAATATTAATTGGGAATCTTCTAATAAGATTGAAAAATTATTATGGTGTATTGGTTTTGGAATAGCAGATGGTTCAATTATCAATGATAACAATATTCCTACTATGCTTATTAGATTATGTGGTCATAAAACTGAATTTGCAGAACGTTTTGAAGACATGGGTTATACAGTCACATATCCAGAATCACTAAACGGAGATGGATTTGTAAGAATGCATAATATCCATTCAAAAGAAATCCCTTGGTTAATTTTGAATAATGAAAATGTGAGATTTTTAATTGATGGTTGGTTATCGGCTGACGGTAATATTGGATTATATAAAAATAATAAATATAGAGGTCTTCAAGTTACTGGTGATGCAAATGATTATATTTATGATTTATTAAATATATCTGGATATTATGTTACTAATATGTCAGATTTGACGGGACAAGAAACTAATTATGGAATTAGAACTTCAAAAACTATTTCATATGGTTTTCATTCTACACAAGCAGATAGAACATGGTTTGTAGAGAATATAGAACCAGCATATCTTAATGGAAATGCGGAAGTTTGGTGTTTGGAAGTAGAAGATGACCATAGTTTCATACTTGAAAATGGTATTCCAACTGGAAACTGTTGTTTATTTGATGTTAAGAATGTTTTGTCTGGCGGTTTTGAAATGGGAAACGTTTGGTATAACGAGCCTAAGTCCTTAGATGTGGCGTTTGATGTAATTGGAGACATTGTGCTTAGTGCAGCCGCACAACAATATGGCGGTTTTACTGTACCTCATATTGATGAAATTTTAGAACCCTATGCAGAAAAAACTTACAATAGGCAGTTTGACAGATATATCCGTCTTGGTCTAAATGAAGAAGTAGCAAGAAGAGAAGCATTATCAGACGTTGAGAGAGAATTTGAACAAGGTTTTCAAGGTTGGGAATATAAATTCAATACTGTTTCATCGTCAAGAGGCGATTATCCGTTTGTCACGATGACATTCGGACTTGCTACAAACGAGTTTGGTAAAATGGCAAGCAAGATTTTCTTGAAGATTCATATGAATGGGCAAGGCAAAGAAGGACATAAGAAACCTGTGTTGTTCCCTAAGTTAGTATTTCTCTATGATGAGAATTTGCATGGTATCGACAAGTCTTGCGAAGATGTGTTTGAAGCAGGTGTTGAATGTTCAAGTAAAACAATGTATCCTGATTGGTTATCTTTAACTGGCGAAGGGTATGTCGCAAGCATATATAAAAAGTATGGAAAAGTTATTTCGCCTATGGGTAAGTGTAAATCAGCCCATGTAAAACATCCTCAAACCAACTGCTTGTTGGGTGTGGCGTAAGCTGCTAACAGATAGGTCTTATGGAGAAGAGATTCAATGATATAAGATGAAGCTGTGCCAAGCCTATTTAATTTAATAGGAAGGTTAATCGACTAGGTGTGATGAGTGTAGCACCGTAGGGGTGGAGATAAGCACCACTTCCAAAAGGGGATGCCCGTTGATGAATGTGGCGAATTCGGAGGGATGAGTTAGTCAGTGTGTATGGTGACATACAGTAAACATGTGTAGAGCATTTCTATCACCTTGGTATAAACGAGGTGGTATGTATCCAGCAGATGAAAATGACACACCTATTTTTATAGGACGTTTTAATATTGGGGCAGTTAGTTTGCATTTGCCAATGATTTTAGCGAAAGCAAGACAAGAGAATAAAGATTTTTATCAAGTATTAGATTATTACTTAAATCTCATTCGTCAGTTGCATATTAGAACATATGCTTATCTTGGAGAAATGAGAGCATCTACTAATCCATTAGCATATTGCGAAGGTGGTTTTTATGGTGGTAATCTTCAACCACATGAAAAGATTAAACCTCTGTTAAAATCAGCAACAGCGAGTTTCGGTATCACCGCATTAAATGAATTGCAAGAATTATATAATGGTAAATCTCTTGTAGAAGACGGAGAGTTTGCGGTTGACGTTCTTACTTATATTAATAAGAAGATTAATGAGTTCAAAGAAGAAGATGGTAACTTATATGCGATTTACGGTACTCCTGCTGAAAATCTTTGTGGATTGCAGATTGAACAGTTCCGTAAGAAATATGGAATTATTGACAAAGTATCAAGCAGAGAGTATGTAAGCAACTCATTCCACTGTGGAGTATGGGAAGATATTTCTCCTATTCAAAAGCAAGATTTAGAGAATAGATTTTGGGATTTGAGTAATGGTGGAAAGATTCAGTATGTAAGATATCCACTAGGATATAACATCGAAGCAGTTAGAACATTAGTTAGACGAGCTATGAGAATGGGATTCTATGAAGGCGTAAACCTTTCACTTTCTTATTGTGATGATTGTGGGCATGAAGAACTTGAAATGGATACTTGTCCTGTTTGTGGTAGTAGCAATCTAACAAAAATTGACAGAATGAATGGGTATTTATCATATTCAAGAGTTCATGGAGATACACGTCTGAATGATGCGAAGATGGCTGAGATTGCAGATAGAAAGAGTATGTAAAAGTAAAAGGAGATGAGTAGTTATAAATTATCATAACATTACTTATCCTGATATGTTGAATGGAGACGGTCTGAGAGTTGTATTATGGCTCTCAGGCTGTAGTCACAACTGTTATAAGTGTCAAAATCCTCAAACACACAACCCTAACAGTGGTATTTTGTTTGATGAAATGGCAGAAGAAGAGTTATTTAGAGAACTTAGTAAAGACTACATATCAGGATTAACACTAACAGGTGGCGACCCGCTTCATGAAAATAACCTTGATGAAGTGCTAAAATTTGTCAATAGAATCCGTCTTTTATTGCCAAATAAAACTATCTGGCTCTATACGGGATACGAAATAGATGTATTATATGGAAACACTATTTTGTTTAAGCCAAGTAAGTTGGATTTATGTTTGCCAGACAATGAGTTTAAAGAACAATTTGACATTGAATTGAAGCGTTCTAATATTGTAAAACAGTGTTCAGTAGTAGTGGATGGTCGTTATATAGACTCTCAAAAAGATGTGTCACTCCGTTGGAGGGGTAGTTCAAATCAGAGAGTTATTGACATTCAAAAATCACTACAACAAGGAGAGGTGGTCTTATATTGTGAGTAACCCCGTATTACATAAAGGCGATACAGTCTATCATACAAGAATATATCCTTCTCTTGGAATGTATGACTTGGACGAATTGAAAATCAGAACCATTACAGACACTTATTTTGTTGGCATAGAGAAACATACAAAGAAAGCATTTTTATTCCCATATAGTTCTATCGGCAAAACTGTGTTTATCAACAGAAAAGATGCTCTCAAGAGGGTTAAAGAAGCAGAGAAGAATAGGGAAGAAGTAAGTATGGAAACTTATTATGAAGAACACTAGAGAGAAGGTGAAAACATAGCAAATTATTTACTATCACACTATAAAGGAGTCTATAGACTCAGAACCGAATGGGATAGGGCTACAAAAACCTTTCCGAGAGAATGTACAGGGTTGTTTGCTGAAAATGACATCTATATAGATTGTCAGAAAGGTCGCATATATTATTATGGTAACAGAATTTTAGAGTTCTACACCGATTCATTGGGGCGTGGCAGAAATATCGTTAGAGCAATCCAAACAGATTTGGGTAACAATATTATCTTTAATATAGAAGAAAGTGATTCAGAGGTTTTATTCAAGTTCAACGCAAAACATATGAAAGAGTTAGAACCATACTTGAAACCTAAAACGTCTGGTGCAAAAATTAGCCCATTCAGTTCACGAAATTTACCTCGAAATAAGTCATACAAGATATCAGATGAAGCGAGTTTAGAGTATAAAGAAATAGTTCAAAAATTAGGTCAAAATCGCATTATAGAACTAACACATATGACTAATTCGTTCCTACAATCTCTAGCCACAAAAAAGAATCCTTGGGAGAACATTAAAGCAGATATGGCACTGAAAGGTTTAAAGGGTAAAGAGTATATTTGCTCAATTGGACAATGGGATAAATATATTTCTTATCTTAAAGAAAACTTAGAAAGGAGTTAAATGGAACACATTAATTCAACGTATAAAGTAAATGAATATGTAATATATGACACTTTGCATGAATATGGTTTTCATAAAACTGTAAACGATGAGATTGTAAACAGATTTGTTGTATGTAGATATAACAGAAAACCATTAATCTTTTGTGATTTTATATATGATGAAGAAGAAAAGCAAATACATATTATTACAAAAGACGCAAATGGGAATTTTTATAGCTACAATAAAGAAGAATATGGCAAATCTGATGTGGTGGAACAAATTAATAGAGAAATTCAAAATAGATTAAATATAATGTTTAAAGAGGGGATTATACGGAAATGAGTAAGGGGATATTATTGTTTATTTTAGGATTTATAATTGGAATATTCTTTATAATTATTTTAGCTTTAGCATATGCTTCTGGTAACGATGGTAAATTAGAAGCATATGACTATAAAGAACTAACAGAAGAAGATAAAGAAAATTTAAAGGAGGATTACGAAAATGCAGAGAGTCGCTAAATTTTATAAGGTTAGTTTTGAGCAATTTTTAAAAGATTATTGTGATGCATTAGAATTAAATATAAATAACGAAGAGACAGTGATTGAAGTTAGGAGAGTGTGGGATTCAATCAAACTGCCAAAACGTGCCACAAAGGGTAGTGCAGGTTATGATATTTTTAGCACGATGAACATTATTTTACAACCTAAAGAAAATGTAAAAATCCCAACAGGAATCAAGGCAAAGATGGATGAAGGATGGGTATTAAAAGTTTATCCCAAAAGTGGTTTGGGTTTTAAATATCGTTTACAACTAGATAATGTTGTAGGCGTAATAGATGGAGATTATATCAATTCAGATAATGAAGGACATATCTTCGTCAAACTTACCAACGATACATATGAAGATAAAGTTGTGGTAATTCATGAAGGAGATGCTATGTGTCAAGGTATATTCATTGAATATGGTATTACTGTAGATGATAATACAGACGGCATTCGGAACGGTGGGTTTGGAAGTACTACAAAATAAAGGAGAGATTTGCCATAAGAAACATTGATGACGATTTGTTGAAATACGCAGTCTCTCATGGTATAATCAACCTAGACACTGTGCGAGATTGCGTAATGCAAAATAAAAAAGAACATTACTTATCAATGCACAAATATAAAATCTTTCAAGACCAAAAAGATAAACGTTGGAAAACTACATTGCCAGACGAAACAAAAAAGAGTGGAAGGAGATTAATTGCAAAAACTAATGAAGAGGATTTGTTAGATATAGTGGCAAATTATTATGAAGAGGAAGAAAAGAAAAGAGAAAATCCAATTCTTAGACTTTCTCAAGATGCTACTTTAGAAGATTTATATCCTATTTGGTTTGAATCTCGTAGATTAGAAGTAAAAAATACGAGGACTGTTAAACGAAACCATCAAGAATGGAAACGATATTATCAAGGAACGCCAATCACAAAAATTCCAATGCACAAATTGACCGTAAATGAATTAAAAGATTGGGCGCATAAGATGATTAACGACAACGAATTTAATAAGCGTGATTATTACAATATGACTCTCATTATAAAAAAATGCTTTGAATATGCAAGTGACGAAGGTATCTGTGAAGATACTTGGGCAATCGCTAAAGGGAAAATTAATACAAAGAAATTAAAAAGAGTATCTAAACCTGAGAATCATACGCAGATATATTCCGTTGATGAAAAGTTAAAAATAATAAATCATGCTTTTAAAATGTTTGCATTAAAACCTTGGAATATTGGTATTATGACCATTCCGTTTTTATTCCTTACTGGATTGCGTATAGGAGAAGTGGTTGCTTTAAGGTATGACGATTTGCAAGAAAATGAAATTCACATAAGAAGTGGTGAAGTAAATCATTATATTTATGATGAAGAGGTGCAAGACTTCAAATACTCTGGTAAAAGAGTAGAAAATCATACAAAATCTGATGCAGGAATAAGAACAGTGCCTTATACTGATAGCGCAAAAAAAATTATTGCTATGATAGAACGCTCAAGTGAATATTATGGTTATTATGATGATGGATATATATTCTGTCCAGCATCAAAACGAATGACATCAAATTCTATTGACCATACACTAACAAGATATTGTAAAACAGTGGGAATACCCGAAAAGAGTGCACATAAAATAAGAAAGACATATATTAGTCAAGCAATCAGTAGTGGGGTTGATTTAGATACAATATGTAGGATATCTGGACACGCAGATTTAAAAACAACGCTCGAATCTTATTTATTTGGTCTTAAAAGAGACGATGAGGTATATAATATATTCAATAATATATTTCAAGATGCTGTGTAAGTAAACAATAACTGTAAACAACGTATGCAAACACTCTGTATACGTTAAGTGTAAACAAATGTAAACAACAAAAATGCTTGTTTTGCTAGATTTTAAGGGGAAGAGTTGAGAGTTCAAGTCTCTTTTCCTGCACTCACACAACCCATAAAACAAGGAGGTTTGAGCACAGTGTTTACTGAGTGTAAACAAAAGTGTAAACAAGCATTTCGTCATCAATGGGTAAGCAAGAATGCGCTAAGAGAAATCTTGGCGCATTTTTCGTTACACAAAAACAAATTATAAGGAGATACACAAAACAAAAGATGAAGCTCACAATAATTAGAATCGAAAATGAGATAGTTACATGTAAGATAGAAGAAGATGAAACCTTGATAGATATTGGTAAAAGATGGTTTGCTAAAGATATTGAAGTTGGTCAAGTTATTGAATTTGAATATTACACCAAATAAAATAAACGTAAAAAATAGGGTAGTGAGAAAATAATTAATCTCACTACCCTTAAAATTTTAAAGAAGAACAACAGTGTCACAATATCTTCTTACTCGTTTCCATTTTCTTCTTCATATAATCAACTCCATTTTAAAAGAGCCAACTACTCACTTGGAATAATTGGCTCTTGGTTATTAAAATAATTTTCTCAATGCATCCTCGATAACTGGTGAAACATATCTATATCCTGCTTCGTTAAGATGAAGACTATCTGATTCCGCATAATAAAGTGATGTCTGACTTGTTAAACAAGACGTTAAATTACCCTCTCTACGAATATCAGCTTTAGGGATACCCCATTTCTCAAGTACTTTTTCTCTTGCAGTTAAGTATTCCAACTGCACGTCAGGTGTTGGGATACTAGGAATAACGCTTGTATCATCACTTTGTTTTGTGAGTGGTGAAGTAACATACAGTAACTTCGTAGTAGGGAATGCTGTTTTAATTTCATAAATCAAATATTCTAAAGCATCACAAACAGTATCTTGAGTTCCATTAATATCACAAGAATCAAGTTTGCCAGTACCTAACTCTAAACGATACAAACAATCGTTTCCGCCGCCATCAAAGAGGATTAAATCTGGAGCAGTATACCCAGCATCTTTGTAAGCTTTAAATTGTTGATAAATATAATTATTAGCTTCAGTAGGAACTAAAGTAGAACCACCTACTGCGATGTTATATACTTTTGCTTCTGGATGATTCTCAATAATACAATTAGCAAATCCACCAGACCAACCAGTCCCCTGCATCAACGAATCGCCAATACAAATGATGATTTTACCCTCTAACGGGTCAGTAGAACTTGAACTGGTAGAAGTAGAGGTGGAGGCAGTTAGTGTCATTTCACTTTCTAACCATTTCTCCACTTTAGGTGCAAGTATTTCACGATAGCATTTCTGATTAGGATGAACATGGTCATCTTCTGAGAAATATGTATTATATACACCCTCTATAATTGGATTAATTTCTCCAACCTGCGAGAAATCCAATATCGGAATTGCCCATTTTTTACATACTTGTCTAACAGCTTCGTAATATTCTTCAGCTTCAGTTGAAAGTATATGTGTAATTATAAATCCTTTTCTCGCTGACGGAAATCTAGTATAGGCGTCCATAAACATAAATTCAAGTGCGCCAATAGTGGTCGTTATGTTTTCATAAGTTGGTGCATAATTGTAGCATAATGCACCTTTATCTATACTTTGGAAATAATCATTTCCACCACCAGAAAAGATGATGTAATCAGGATTCTCAACGTAAAAGTCTTCTTCATCTGGATTATACATCATTGCATATTGGGCTACTACGTCAGTATAACTTCCAGTATGTGCAAGACACGCCCCACTGATTGCTAAATTCTTAACTGTAGCTGTTGGATGATTCTCTTGAAGAACGTGTGCCCAACCGTATTTGTTGGTCGTATCGCCTATTTCGTTCTGCCAGCCCATGCCGACAGTAACACTATCACCTAAAAATACAATTGTTTTATCAGCTAAGAAGTCTTTTGTTTCAGGTACGACTTCAGTATTACATGGCGCACCATTCACAGCCGCCTCAACAATAGGGAATAAACGTCTATAACCTGCTTCATTAGCATGTAATGAGTCAGCCATATAAGCAGTAAATATACCATAATTTGAGGTATTAAAATTACCAGATGAAAATAAATCAATATAAGGTACGCTATGTTTTACACAACATGCCTTAACTTTATTCCACCACTTCAACTGAGTCTCATATGATGGATAATCAAGATTTCCATCGTTAATATCGCCCATAAGCTGATATAATCCGATAAAATAAATTTTTATTGCGGGGTAATTCTTTTCTAGTGTATAAAAAATATCCTCTAAAGCACCCAGCGTAGTATTCTTATCGAATGTAGGTGTAGCGGTGGCTGCATAATATGTCAACTCACCCAACTCAATCCCTAGATTATTTTCCTTGTACATCATATCATTTCCGCCACCATCCATAAGAATGATGTCAGGAACAAAATCAGCGGTTATGCTTGATGTTATCTGAGTTAAGATATAATTAGAACTAGAATGTGCTAATGTAGAACCTCCCACCGCACTATTAACAACTGTAGCGGTTGGGTATTTTTCTTGAATTAAGTTAGCATAGCCACCTGCCCAACCAGCTCCTGCCATAACAGAATCACCGACAATTAAAATTTTCTTTCCGTCAAACTCGTTGGAAACAGAATTTAATGCCACCGCATTTGCATGAGTGTGAGCCTTAGTAACAGTATCATCTTCGATAGTCTGAACACGATTCGCTAAAGCTGCATCATCATATATTGTATCAGTAAATACTGCATTAGAAGGAACATCTGATTCTATAGTGTGACCGTTTACTGTCTGTGCATTACCGCCATTTGCAGGAAGAGTAGTAGGAATGTCATCGCTCTTCGCATAATTCGCAAGAGTCGTATTCAAAGTATTCTCAGATACTAATCCATCAACGGAAGGAATAGTAGGTTTATTAGTAAGGTCATTATAAGAACCACTAAACAATCCCTTACCAGTTTCCTTTTCTACAAAATTAGAAACATCAGGAATAGCAGAAGTGTCTGCTTTACTTGCCAAAGCAGTCTCAACATCACTAACCCTTTCTGTTAATGCAGTGTCATCGTATTCCACAATGTCCGCACTCTTTACATAATCTGCGAGAGTAGTGGTTAATGCGGTTTCTGTAACGTAACTCGACAAATCGGGTTCTTCATAATCAGTAATATCACTTAATACATGCTTATGTCCTACATCTGATTTGCCACTAATGTCTTGATGTTCAGTAAGATATTCATCATGAGTGTGGTCAGTATCTGCTTTGCCACTTAAAGCTATATTTACGTCACTTGTCTTTGCATAAACCGTTAAGTCAGGTGCAGCATAATCAGTAACATCGGATAAGGTATGAGTATGGTCTACGTCAGCCTTTCCACTAATATCTTGATGACTAGTTAAATAATTGCCCACAGGCTGATATACGCCATCGTGATTATGGTCTTTATCAGCTTTCAAATTTAATTGGTCTACAGTTGCCAAACCCGACAAATCGACATCACTACCATCTAACTGAGCTTGGGCAATGGCATTTGTTACAAAAGACTCCGTAGCTTTTGCATCCCAAGAAGCAACCTTATCAGCAGTAATACCATCAAGTACATCCTTATTAGTATGAGAGTGTAATTCTGTCTTGTCTGCTTTATCACTTAAAGACGTTTCAACATCCTCAATCATTTCCACTAAGGCAGTATCATCATATGCTTCGGGGATTTCACTCTTTAAAGCATAAGAATCCAAGCTCTGATGTTCTGTCAAATACTGGTCGTGTGTATGAGTAGCATCGGCTTTACCTTCTAACAAAGTCTCAACAGCTACAGTCTTTACATACTCAGACATATCAGGAATAGTATAATCAGTAATATCTGACATAGTGTGAGAGTGGTCTTTTTTTGCATATCCACCCAAGTCAGGAACAGTAAAGTCACTGATTTCAGACATGGTATGCGTATGATTTACATCTGCCTTACCAGAAATATCCTGATGCTCGGTTAAGTATTCATTATGAGTGTGCACTTTCTCTGCCTTGCCTTCAAGAGCAGTGTTTACATACTCCTCAGTAGCCAATCCTGTAACGTTTACACTGACATTAGCCACGGCATTGTCAACATATTCTTTGCTTACTAAACCAAGATTATCCGAAGTTAAATTACCTTCAAGTGTAACATTATTAATGCTGGGTTTATTCGTAAGAGAGGTGTATTTAATTTCCCCAGCAACACCTCCTTGATTCTCGATGGCAGTTAATCTATTATTAATTTCAACATACCAGTTAGAAGGCGCATCAACAGTAATTGTTGTACCGTCCAAACTAGGCTCAATCTGAAGTTTGAAATTTGTAGTCTTAAATGAATAAGTTCTACCATCTTCAGTTCCATGCAATTGAATTGCCACAACGACATTGCCACTCGTAGCAGTTAAAGCATATGGAATAAGCCATGAAAATCTCAATACTTCATCATTATACTGAACATTAATTGCATCATCAGTATTAGTTCCCGAACTATTTTTATAAATAAAAGAGATATTTTTAGTAGATAAATCAATACCGTCATAATATCTATCAATTTCAAATGTAAGTATTTGAGAATTCGTATCGCCACAAACAATCTTACCAATATTATTTATTAGCACAACCTTTTCTTCAATACGAATAACGTCATGACTATCAATCATACTAAGATAATCATTATCGTTTTCTATTCTAATAAAATCTGACATATCTTTCTCCTTTAAGTATTTTAATTTATTATTCTTAATTTTTTATAAGTAAAACTATTTGTTCAATAAAAATAGAGCCAACAGAAGTGTTGACCCTATACTATCCATAATACCTATTCATTAGATAAAACTATCTTATATGGAGCTGCACTAACATATCCTGCATATCCACTATAAGTGGAATCATTTTCAACCCAAACATTAAGTAGAAAATAATTAATATTGCTAATTTCATATCTTCTATGATAAACTCCGCTGGCATTACTATTTGTTCTAAGTACGTCATCATACGAATAGCCACCAGTTAAATATATCGGAACTGTTTGAACACCTACCCAACCATAAGTAGGTACGCCAGACGCATAAACGTAAATATCTATATATTTAAATTTTTTGGCTTTTTCAGTAAAAGTAACTAAAGTACCTTCTTTAGAAATATCACAATCATACCCACTTTCGCTTACCGCTCCACAAACAGTTGATAAATATTTAGTATTTATTACACGATTACTTTGTGTTAATCCAAAATGAGAGCCACCTATATTACAACTAAAAACTTGCAATGTGTTCGGTGCGCCACTGTTTTCCTTGAAATTTGGATTTGCTTTAAAATATTGTCCAAGTTTCATGTTTTATCACGCTCCTTTAACAAGGATTTTTACAGTTGTTGTAATTGCCTCTGTAGCATAAAATGTAATTGTTCCATCTCCGCACAAACACTTAGTAATCGCATCATTAGCGGTGTCATCCGCATCAGTCCAAGCATTATTAGTTCCAGTGCCACCTAAGCACCACATTGGCATAGATGTAGTAGTATATTTATCATTGTTAATGGTAACAGAATAAGGGTATGTAGAGTCTTCAGTTGCAACCCAATCTTCGGTTGCAATATTAAATTCTACAACAGAAATATTATTATCTAATTTATCTTTTAGCTCATTCATATTGCTATTTACTAAATCTATTTCATTTTCTACATTATTTGTTGTATCAGAACCATCGCCTAAAAGAACATCTTTTGCCAAGGTTCGTTCTGACATTAATTGAAAGCCGTCATCTGTTAAAAGATATCTTTCAAAACTTTTTAATCCAGATAAAATTGCCATTTGATTCCCTCCAGTCTATAAAGGTTTTATCCAAAATTTATAGTTATTATTTTTCATAAAATCTGCATCAGGTTCGGTGAGAGAGTAGTACTCATCTGGTGCAGATACTTTATTTAGTAAATAAATTTGCAACTCTTGTATTTTTTTCTCTATTAAATTGAAAAGTGAAGCCCTAAAACCTTTATTATTCATAGAGGTGTTATTATCAATTAAAGTTTTTGCTTCTTCATATTTACTCTGTTTGATATAAGTATCATGTAAAGAAACTATTTCTTCATCTGAAATTGTTGTGTCACTACAAGGTGTATAATTAGGTGTTAAATCTGCCATCTATATCACCTCTCTTAATTTAATGGCTTTAACCATGCTGTAGCATTTACATAATCAGAAGCATCAGGTTCATCAGAAGCAACAATTGTTGCATTCTGTTTCAACGCATATAGACCAGTATTAAAAACTTCTTCTTGTAATTTGTTTACACAACTCATATCAAAATAATATTGTTTTAAAGTATTATAATTTGTTTCCAAAAGAGCAGCGGCACTTGCAATATTGCCAGCGTCCATAAATGTGTAAAACTGTTTTATTAATTCTTTTACTTCATCAGTAGCTTCACCAATATCCTTATATTCGCTTAATTCAAGCACACTATTAGGAAACTGACTACCAAATACTCTTGAATAGCTCATAATTAATTTCCTCCAATCTAAATCAAGAGCAGATATAAATCATACCTACTCTTGATATAATGAAGAGAATCTATACATCGTAATAGAAGTAGTACCACTACTGAAATCATGATTAACACTTTTAACTACATATGTATGTATATCATCCTCTTGTTGTTTTTTATATTCAGTTTTAATATTTACATCTAACCAAGGCATTAGCTTGGTATTAATTGTTACAATATCACTCCATACAGAAGATTGATATATTAAGTATTTTGCATTGTCCAAAGCAATGCTATCGGACAGAATATTATCGTATTCGTCACTACTTTTGCTATCTAAAACAATACCAAGTCTCTGTATTGAGAAAGGGCTATTTTTAACCTCTACAAAAGCAATATTCCTTTCCAAACAATTATATCTTTCTGCAAAATATGCTTTAGTATATACTTCATCATTTATGTCATTAGTCAACACACATAAAGCATGAGGTTGATATTGCCCCAGATAATAAGCAACATAATTGCCTTCTAAATCTTTCATAATCTTTACAACTACCATATCTTCAGTAGCGATTGTACCTTCGGCAATAAACTCAGTCGTGTATTCGTTATATAGAGGGAGCTTTCCTAAACTATTAATATTTATATATGATGGAGAAGTATTAGCAGTAGAAGCAGTGAAAGCTATCATTTCATAACTTGAATAGGCATCAAAAGAATCCAAAGTCAATACATAAGTATCTGTACTAAATGTAGTTGTTTCGCAGAATCGGTCAACGTCATAAACCTTTCCAAATACTTCTACAACATTTTTAATCGCACTAATATCATATTGAACTTCTTCTGTGCTGTCGGATAATAAGACGCTTTGTAGATAGTCATTACTCAATATTATTGGTGCTTTACTATTTGAGGGAATCATATCAAAACATAGGTTGTTGTATATGTCAAAATATAACTGACAGTTTGGATATAAGTCTCTTACTTCAACGAACAAATCCGCAACTGTATTGCCAGCAGAAAATTCTAAGTCATATGGTATTACGTTCCATTCTGGATTTAGTTCTCTATACTCTAAATAGTCTTCATTATTCTGTGGCATTCCATAGTATTCTCCAATATCATCAATAATATAATCTTTAACATTAGTCTCTGCCTTGACAATATTAATGATGGCAGATTTTAGAGTATTCTTTTCACCATCATATTCAACTGGAATAGTAATAGTAGGAGTACCACCAATCTGCCCATTTCGAGTATTATCAAATTTCGCAAAACCATCTGATAAATTAATAGACAAAATATTAGTTACTGCATCATAGGAGGTATTAGCGGTTGTAATACATAAAATACCCATTTGATAATATTTATAATCATCTTGACGCTCATCATATAAACCTGCCTCAAATAGAAAGTCTAAATTTAAATAAGTCTCTATCTGTGTTTCGATATCATTGTAAAAATCGTCAAGTTTTATATCCAAAGAAGAGGTTCTTCTTATGTCTGATTCTGCGTCTACGGTAAATCCACCAACTTGAGGAATACCAGTTAATACACCTAATATTTTTTTGTCTGGTGATAGAATTGTAATGCGAATTTTACATTTAATATCTGCTTGTTGCACTAACGCTTTATCAAATTCAGTAATTACATATTGCATTCAATCACCACCTTACCAATATGCTTCTGTAACATCGGACAGATTATTCATATATAAAGTTCTTTCATCATCTACATTACCTATTTCAACCCAATCAAAGGAGATTCTTCTTAAGTCTTTATGCCCTTCATTGGTGTCGCTAGGTTGTCCGACAACTTTAATCAAGTAAATGCGACCATCTTCAAGTTTTAGGATTTTAGGCTTTCCATTACATATCCATTGCATTACATCACCACGATATTTGACACCACCATCTATATCAACAACACAGTTCTCCATATCAAATTTCAAGAAACATCCGCTTGTTGTACCAGATGTATAATTACTGTCTGAATTAGTATAGACGCTAGGATACTGGCTATTTAACAATTCCAGAGTTGTATTATTTACATTCTGCACTGTGTCGGTTATTTGGATATTATAAATAGTACCATAGATATTTTCTTTATCTACAATAAAATACCCGTCAAATTCAGTCCTACATTCAGTAATGGCATATGAGTTTTCAATACCATTAATCTGGCTAATTATCATATATTCATTATCTGATAAATTTCGAGAATAAGGGTAACTTTTGATAAAGTTGAAATCTTCATCATTTACAATTGGAACGGTATAAATAGTCTTCCAATCAAAACTTCCTTTTTCTCTTGTCTTTACCACAATAGTATCCGTATTTCGTGTAGAGAAACCAATACTACCAGCTTCTAAATCGCCTTCAAATGATGCATTTAATTTTGTATACAAATCCCATTCGTCATTAATATTATTTATTGTCTTCGTTGAGTCAGATGACAAATATAAATGGTCATATATACCATTTGAAATTGTTATCGTTGTAAAATTGTCGACATTAGTTGCAGGAGGCAATAAAGTATGCTTCCCACAAAAAAAACTTGTTCCTAAAAACATCTATATTGCCTCCTTTATACATAACTTACATCTATATCGTATCTATTGTTTTTTCTATATATTT
>JAEIGA010006731.1_pt1 | contig 17490 bp, 14 predicted proteins | sample 9270691 | NCBI WGS metagenome assembly JAEIGA01 (sample SAMN17057246, study PRJNA624740) | gut metagenome | biome: biome; isolation source: fecal sample | host: Bos grunniens | place: China: Xizang | collected 2019 | reverse complement strand
ATCAAACTCTTAAGTTTAATTATTTAAAGCCGAGCTCGTAAGCTCAACTGCTCTAACGATTTCGCTTGATAGCGTTAATTTTGTGTCATATAATGACTGTTTTCAAGTACATATTTCATACTCAAAAGATTTTGACAGAAACTTTACAAAATAACTATTATTTCGTCATATTTCCTTCTATTCAATTTTTAAGCTACTCCCGTCAACTTCGGTTGACGTTTGCCGTCGTTTTTCGCGACAGCCTATACATAATAACACAAGCATTTTGTTAAGTCAAGCATTTTTCACGGGTTTTTTTAAGATTTTTTTAACTTTTTTTTAAGAATTTTTTAAGTTTGTTTAAGCACACAAAATATTGTGCTCGAAAAAGTTTAAACCCACGATATTTTGTTTTTAATACACTTAAAATCATTTGATTTTATCTAACGATTTTGCTTGTGCGCCCCTCTTGTTTTTTAGAGAGTAATGAGATTATAAATGAATTTTCGTTTAAAGTCAACGGTTTTTTTCAATTTTTTTCAATTTTTTTTAAAATTACTATTGTCTTTTTCGTTGTTGCTTGTTCCCTTTTGGTTTGCCTATACATATTATATATACGCGCGCACGCATATCGCGCGCGTGCGCGCGTGCGCGTGAAACAAAAAAATCTTGCGCATCTATGCAAGATTTTTCATTAAAATTTTTAGTTTTATTAAAAAATTGCTTTTTCTATAACACCGCCACCGATGCAAGCGTTTCCTTTATAAAAAACCGCAAACTGCCCTTCGGTTATTGCGCGCTGTCTTTCAAAGAACTCTACTTCCACGCGATTTTCTAAAATTTTAACTGTGCACTTTTGCTCTTCTTGGCGGTAACGGAATTTTGCGGTACACTCGAACTCCTTTTCTTGCGGTGGGAAGGGAATCCAGTTAACTTCGTTCATTATTAGCCCTTTACTATAAAGCCTGTCTTCACAGCCGTGAGCAACGTAAAGAATATTATTTTTCATATCCTTTTCTATAACGAACCATCTGCTACCGTCATCTCCTTTTTGTCCGCCGATATTTAAGCCACGGCGTTGACCGATGGTATAATACATTAAACCGAGATGCTCGCCCAAAACCTTTCCGTCAAAGGTCATTATTTTGCCTTTTTGTGCGGGAATATAATTGAGCAAAAAATTTCTAAAATTGCGCTCGCCTATAAAACATATGCCCGTGGAGTCTTTTTTACCCGCGGTTGCAAGCCCGTTTTCTTCGGCAATTTTTCTAACTTCGGTTTTGTCTAACTTGCCCAGCGGGAATAATACCGAAGACAACTGCTCTTGCGAGAGTTGGTTTAAGAAATAAGTTTGGTCTTTGCTTTGGTCCTTCGCTTTCAAAAGGTGGTGAACACCGTTTTCGTCGTGCAATATATCGCAATAATGCCCCGTCGCAATATAATCCGCGCCAAGTTTAAAGGCTTCTCTCTTAAAATCCTTGAACTTGATTTCTCTATTACACAAAACGTCTGGGTTGGGAGTTCTACCCGCCTTGTATTCGGCTAAAAAGTAAGAAAACACCCTGTCCATATACTCTTTGGCAAAATTTACCGAATAGTAAGGTATGCCTAAGGCGTTTGCGACACGGCGAACGTCGGCAAAGTCTTCTTCGCCCGTACACGCGCCACACTCGTCTTTCTCTTCCCAGTTGTTCATGTAAAGACCTATTACGTTGTAACCTTGTTGTTTCAAAAGAAGTGCGGCGACCGAACTATCTACCCCGCCACTCATACCAACGACTACGGTTTTTGCCATAAAAAGTTTCTCCTTATACCTTTAAATAATAACACAATCGCACGAAAATGGCAATAAAATATCGAAATGTATAAAAATACTTGATTTTTCATATAGTTTAGTGTAAGATGTACTCGTTATAGTTTAGCATTTTTGCTATAATAACAATAAAAGTTGTTCTTGCAACGATGACCGTGCTTGCACGTTTTAGGAGGATTTATGCCTGACGGCTCCGTTCCGTTACTAATAGCGATTATAATATTAGTGTTCTTTTCGGCGTTTTTTTCATCGACCGAAACCGCTTACTCTAGCGTTAACAAAATAAAGTTACGCGCACTTGCCTCTAACGGCAATTCTATGGCAAAAAAGGTTTTGACCTTTGCCGAAGAAAAATACGATAGTTTGCTTAGCACCGTTTTGGTGGGAAACAATATCGTTAACATCACTGCCACCACCTTGGCAACCATATTTTTTGCACAAGTAATTAAAGACGGTAATACTGCAAGCGTGGTTTCAACGGTTGTGATGACGGTTACCGTTTTGATTTTTGGCGAAATCACCCCTAAACTTCTTGCAAAAGTCTACGCTGAAAAATTTGCAATGCTCTCTTACCCGATCATCAAATTTTTCTATTATCTATTGTTTATATTTAACCTTATTTTCGGTGGCTGGAAATGGCTTATCGGCAAAATCTTCCACGTTAAAAACGACGACGTTATAACGGAAGATGAGATTATGACGATGGTTGAAGAAGCCGAAGAAGACGGTACTATTAAAAAAGAAGAAACACGGCTTATTCGCTCAGTCATTGAGTTTGACGACTTAGAAGTTGGCGATATTTTAGTTCCAAGAGTTAATATTGTGGCGGTTGATATTGCCGATTCTATGGACGAAATTAAAAAGGTTTTCAGCAAAGAAGGCTATTCGCGTTTACCCGTTTATAAAGACAGTGTTGACACCATTATCGGCACAATACACGAAAAAGATTTCTTTACGGCGTATCTCAACGGTAAAAAGGGCGTGGACGGAATAATGCAAAACGCATTTTTCACCACGGAACATATAAAGATTTCACAACTATTAAAACAACTCCAAAAAAGCAAGATACATATCGCCGTTGTTTTAGACGAATACGGCGGGACGCTTGGTATAGTAACGCTTGAAGATATTTTAGAAGAACTTGTTGGCGAAATTTGGGACGAACACGACGAAGAAGTCAATTACTTTAAACAAATAAACGATGATTTGGTCGTTGTTGACGGTAACGCTCCCCTTGCGGATATGTTCGAATTCTTTTCTCTGTCGGGAGAAGAAGACAACTTTGAAACGAGCACGGTTTCAGGTTGGGTGATCGAACAATTAAACGAAATACCCACCGCTGGAAAGAAATTTTCTTTCCGTTTCCTTGATTTTGAAGTGACTAAATCAACGGTTAAAAAGGTTTTACAAGTTCGCGTTAAAATCAACCCGCAAACTAACGAAGAAGAAATTGAAGAATAAGTTAAACGCCGTATTTATTACGGCGTTACTTGTATCCGTAGTCTAATTGGATAAAACAGAGCCCTCCGACGGCTCCGTTCCGAGTTCGACTCTCGGCGGGTACACCAAAATTAAATGAAAAACAGCCCCGATTTAGTCGGGGCTGTTTACTTAAAGTCAATCTGTAAGCCGAGTTCTGTCGTGTACGGTCATTTATCTACGAATATCGTCACCGATATCCCCCAGCGATATTTTATTAAACCGCTCGGAGTGGAACTCCTCGTATCGAACGGTTTGTCAATCTTGCTTCGAGTGGGGTTTACATTGCCCCTTTCGTTACCGAAAGGGCGGTGGGCTCTTACCCCGCCTTTTCACCCTTACCGTTAAAAACGGCGGTATTTTCTGTTGCACTTTCCTTAAAGTCGCCTTCACCGGGATTTCTCCGGCACCCTGTTCCTAAAAAGCTCGGACTTTCCTCATTGGCGGTTTTTCTCCGCCCCCGCGACCGTATAACTGACTTAAAGTATTTTGATTTTATACTATTTTATTAAAATTGTCAAGTGTATTAATTTAAACAAAAAAACGGATAAAAACTATTGCTTTTACCCGTTTTTGTTTTTGAAAATTTCTTTTCAAACCAAAGGTTATTTAGATTGTCAATTTTTACAAATCGTCTGCATCTTGTTCAGGTTTTTCATCTTCGTAAATACTTACTCCGGTGTATGAACCTTGAACGTCAAAATCACTTTTAAAACTTTTATTATTTGCAGTTTTTAGTGGTCTTTTTGCTGTTACAGGCTCTTGTCTTTTTCTTGTCTTTCATAATATCCCCCTTGATAGTATTATGTGCAATACTATTTGGGTTATACATAAAATTTAAATTATTTTACGCCTATTCTCGTTGCTTTTGCCTTGCCAGACAATATATCTTTTATCGAATATTTTGCCGATGCAATTATTACAAAAGTACCTATTTTAACCGCGTCTTTTATATATTCTAACTTAGCTTTTGCGCCGTTTGCGCCCACGCGTGAAGCCCCCGAACAATAATTTTCGCACTCGGTTATATTGTCTAACACTTCGTAAACGTCTTTACCCGAAATGTTTTCTATAAGCGTGTCCTTATCGGCGCTATCTTTATAAATACCGTCGGTACTCGTCAAAATAAGCAACGTTTTTGCTTTTAATAAACAAGCAATTTGGGTGGCTGTTTCGTCGTTATCAACACACTCTACCACGTTGTTCTTTTTATTCCTTAACGACTGAATTTCAAACCTTCTTGACTCTTCGGTGCTCACAGCGTCGTTATAGTTTATTATAGGGATTGCATTTTGTTCTTTGCAACGAAGCAACAACGATTTTAAATGCTCCCTTTTTTGCGGGTCGTTAAAATGTTGATGTTCAACCAGCACCTGTCTTAGAGAATACTTACTATCCACGTATTGACGGTAGGTAGACATTAGTATAGATTGCCCTTGCGCCGAATAGTCCGTTTTAACGTCTTCTAAAGATCCTTCAAGTTCTTTTCCGTTCCGTTTAATATAGTCTAATCTACCCGTTTCAGTCGCGCCACTCGTTACCCAAACGTACCCCGGTTTAAGTTCTTGAGAAAGACGCGCTATTAAAGTATAGTCTAAAATATTATCTTTTTTATCTATCAGCGCCATCGATCCGATTTTGCCAACAAGTTCAATATCAAAATTCATTAGTTTACCTTAATTTGTTTTATTTTTGTTAATATTATATATTAACCTTGTGTTTTTTTCAAGTTAATTTTTGGTTGAACTAAATATTTTTCGCGTTACACAAAGAAAATATTGCGTTTTTATAAATTTCATACATCTTTTTTAGCGACGTTTCACTAACGTTTTCGTTAGGCTCGTGTATGCGAGTGTTTTCGCCAGGGAACTCTGGGCCAAATGCAACGCCCTTTTCGAACGCCCTTGCAAAAGTACTTCCGCTTTGGCTTTGGGGCTTTTCGTTCACACCCATAACCGAGTTGTACACGCTCAATAAAGAAGTAACCATCTCCCCGTTTTTGTCAACGTATTGAGTGGGGTGTTTTACCTGATAGGTATATTTTAAACCAAAATTATCTAACAAGTTTACTATCTCTAACATAGTTACGGGGTAAGGAAACCGCAAATCACAACTGATAAGAAGTTCGCTTTCCGTTTGTTTTATTAAATTGGGCGAGAGTGTTACGCTTCCTTGTTCGCTTGTAAGTTTAGAAAGGGTGTTTTCTTCGCCGAACAAACAGTCGATCGCCCTTTGATAGTTCTCTCCCTCTGAAACCATATATTTTAACAATGGTAAGATCGCGTTTTTACCAAGTTCGGGCTTTGAACCGTGTGCGCTCTTGCCTTGTGAAAGAATTTCTCCGCCGTCGGTTAATAAAAGACCGAACTTTTTTAAATCTTCTTCTTTAACGGCAAAACGTGGTTTGCAAGTTACCCTATCACAAACGGCGTTTATAACCGTTCCGCCCACAGTACCAGTAAATTTTTTTGGAAGTGGCAAAGAAAACGTTACTATCGCCACGCCCTTTTCGGCGTACGATACGGGAAAGTTACCGTCGGGAGAAAAGCCGTATTCTGGGAAAGACGTTTTGCTTTTAACGTATTCTACGTCTTCCCAACCGCTTTCTTCGTTGCAACCAACTATAAGCCTAAATTTTCTGTTCGGTTTTATTTTGCTATCTTTTAACTCTTTGAGCGCAAATAGGCAAGCTAGTAAGGGTGCTTTGTCATCCATTATACCGCGCGCAAAATAGTAGTCGCCCACTTTTGTTAGCTCAAACGGGTCGGTTGCCCAGCCGTTACCTGCGGGAACAACGTCTAAATGACCTATAACGCCTATTTCTTCACCGTCGCCGTAAACAATTTCGCCGGCATAGTTGTCATAATTAATACATTGAAAGCCCATATCTCTCGCCAAAGACAAAAAATAGTCGAGCGCTAGGTAAACAGGTTTGCCGAAAGGCATATTCTCTTCCCTTTCACCCCTTACCGAAGGAAAAGAAACGAGTTTTTTTAGACAAGTTAGAAAATACGAATAATCTTTCATAACGCCCCTTTTGCTTTTTATTTGGTATATTAAAATCTATAAAACGTTAATCTTTTACCTTGCGGTAAAATATTTGCAAAACTATTGTTTTGACGTAAAAACTATCGTTTTTACTCTTCAGGTTTGAAACACTGCGAAGTTATCGCTCCTTGTAAACAAAGCGCTAACTTCTTATATTATAATCTATAAGAAGTAAATCATTTACCTTGCGGTAAAATATTTGCAAAACTATCGTTTTGCCGTAAAAACTGTCGTTTTTACACTTCAAGTTTGAAACACTGCGAAGTTATCGCTCCTTGTAAACAAAGCGCTAACTTCTTGTATTATAATCTATAAGAAGTAAATCTTTTACCTTGCGGTAAAATATTTGCAAAACTATCGTTTTGCCGTAAAAACTGTCGTTTTTACACTTCAAGTTTGAAACACTGCGAAGTTATCGCTCCTTGTAAACAAAGCGCTAACTTCTTGTATTATAACATATTTTATTAATTTATTACATAAATTATATCTTTTATTTTGTATTTTTATTAAAATTATGCTACAATAACTCTATGAGTACTAAGGAAAACTTGCACGCTGGACACAGGGCTCGCATGATAAATAAATTGTTGAGTGACGCGGACCTTCTTTCCGATCACGAACTTTTGGAAATAATGCTGTTCCCTTTTATCCCGCGCAAAAATACAAATGATATCGCACATAGATTGTTGCTAACTTTCGGCTCGATTTCTAAAGTGTTTTCGGCGACGGTGCAAGAACTAATGAGTGTTGAAGGCATAGGCAAGCACACGGCAACGGGTATTTTAGTCAATTCTAAAATAATGCATAAAGTATTTAACTCTTCTAAGAAGTCTGACACACCAAAATCTTCTTTCGTGAACGTTAACAACGAACTTGTCGAACTTTTCAACGGCTGTATTAAAGAACAAACTTTCGTGTTGTTGCTCGACAAAAACTATAGGCAAATAACACGGCTAAACTTTGATAATAACGAATTGTTTAACGTTAAAATAGACCCAAAAAATTTAGCCTACGCTTTCGCTATTAATAAACCGACGCACGTTATTATTGCACACAACCATCTAAGTGGAAAGGCAGAGCCTAGTAATTTAGACGATCTTGCCACCGCTAGAATAAACGAGCTTTGTAAACTTCACGGCGTAAACCTTGCCGACCACGTTATAGTTTCGGGTAAAAATACTTTTAGCTATTTTTCAAGCGGTAGGTTAGCGGATATTAAACAAAAATGTTCGTTTGATAATTATATACAATATTTAAATCAAGGAGACAATTTATGAGTAAAGTAAGAACGCGTTTTGCGCCTAGCCCCACTGGATATCTACACATCGGCGGATTGAGAACCGCGCTTTACGGTTATTTATACGCAAAAAATTTGGGCGGAGATTTTATTCTTAGAATAGAAGACACCGACACCGCAAGATACGTTGACGGGTCCGTTCAAATTATATACGACACTATGCGTGATTCTGGGATTATGTACGACGAAGGGCCTGACGTTGGGGGAAATTACGGACCTTACGTTCAAAGCGAAAGAAAAAATATCTACACCGAATATGCTAAAAAATTAGTTGAACTCGGTGGCGCTTATTACTGTTTTTGCTCGGCGGATAGAATTTCTTCGCTCAAAGACGGCGAAGGAAATATGAAATACGACAAACACTGTCTATCGCTCTCAAAAGAAGAAATAGAGGAAAAACTCGCTAGCGGTTGTCCGTTTGTTATAAGACAAAACGTTCCACTTGAAGGCACGGGCACTTATCACGACTTAGTTTACGGCGACATCAGTGTCGACTACAAGGATATTGAAGACGGTATTTTGATTAAGAGCGACGGAATGCCCACCTATAACTTCGCTAACGTTATAGACGATCACTTAATGGGTATTACTCACGTTATTCGCGGAACGGAATATTTATCTTCTACACCAAAATACAACCTTATGTACGACGCTTTTGGTTGGGAACGCCCCACCTATATTCACTTGCCACCTATTATGAAAGATGCGGTCCACAAACTTTCTAAACGTAACGGGGACGCAAGTTACGAAGATTTCGTTAACAAAGGATACGTTAAAGAAGCAATAGTAAACTATATCGCGCTACTCGGTTGGAGTCCCAAAACTAACCAAGAAAAAATGTCGCTTGAAGAACTTAAAAAGAATTTCTCGCTAGAAGGCATCAATAAGTCGCCGTCTATTTTCGACGAAAATAAGATGAGATGGCTATCGGGCGAATATATAAAGGCGATGACCGACGAAGAATTGCTTGAAAAAGCAGATAAATTCTTTGCCGAAAGCAAGGTTTACGGCAAATACGATATGAAAAAAATTGCTTCGCTTTTAAAAACGCGTATTGAAATATTTAGCCAAATTCCAGAAAAAATTAATTTCTTAGAAGAATTTGGTGCTTACGATACCGCGCTTTTCTGCCACAAGAAAATGAAAACGGACGTCGAGATTGCAAAAATCGTATTGCCTGAAGCAAGAAAAACATTAGAAGGTTTAACCGACTTTTCTTTCGATAGTATACACGACGCGCTTATGCAATTAGTTGCCAAGCTCGGCATGAAAAACGGGCAAGTTTTCTGGTGCGTGAGAGTGGCTATTACAGGTTTTGAATCTACCGCCGGCGGAGTTATGGAAATTGCCGAACTTTTAGGAAAAGAAGAAACCCTTAAACGTTTAGATTATTCTATATCTTTAATAAAATAGATTTTATTTCAATTCAAAACCACTAGTGAACTAGTGGTTTGCACATACCCTAAAAGGGTAGATTGCCGGCACACCCGTCAACGGGTATCGAAAGTTGGCAACGCATCACTAACTCGGGCAGCCGCTATGTAGCGGCTGTTTTTTTTGCCTACTTTTTCTTTATCCCCGTAAACGGGTCTATATACTCACTCATACTTATTTGACTGCTGTAGTAATCTTCTTGTAATTGCTTTTGTATATATTCACATATCACTCGTTCGTTTCTCCCGACCGTATCCACATAATACCCTCTGCACCAAAAACTTCTACCGCCATACTTATATTTTAAGTTAGCGTGCCTATCAAATATCATTAGTGTACTTTTTCCTTTGAGAAATCCCATAAATTGTGCTATACTTAAATACGGTGGCACGCTAACCAACATATGTATATGGTCGGGACACGCTTCTGCTTCGAGTATTTCCACTTTCTTCTCGTTACAAAGTTTTCGCAAAATCTCACCTATATCCTTTTTTAATTCACCATATATTTCTTTGCGCCTATATTTTGGGGCAAATACTATGTGATATTCACATCTATATGTTGAGTGTGCCGTATGCTTTATTTCATTTTTCACTTCGTTAAAAACCTCCTGTTATTTTTAGTGATGCGGTCGCCAAACCTTCACTATTATATCACGAGGTTTTTATTTACTAAAGTTTTTTATCGCCCCCAGTATAACTGGGGTTAAATTACGCTTAAAGCAACAAATTAAAAAACTTCTTTTTTTCAAAAAAGAAGTTTTTTTCTCTTTACATCAACATTTCGCCTTCGCCGGTTTCTATAACCTTAAACATTTCTACCTGCCTACCGTTTGACGCATCGATATAGACGTAATAAATATCTTCGTTAAGCGTACCGGAAAACTCGTAACACAACACTTCCGACGCCGTGCCTACAGGACATAAAACTTTTCGCGCGGTGTCTATTTGAATACTCTCGCTAACCTTTGCCCTTGCTTGTGCTTCGCTAAGCACAGCTTTTTCTATTGTTCTTTCAACGTGGTTAGTATAATATCCCGTTGCTTCCATACCGATAACGTTGCCCGTTTCGGCGCACACTCTTATTTTTATAAGGTCTGAATACACAATAACCGAATCAATTTCCACGGCAAAATTTATGGTGTATACGTTACCCGTTAAGTTTATCCACACGGGGCTAACGTTTTCTATTTTAAGTGCGGTTAAAAAGTTTTGCGCGTTCTCTATTGCCTTGTCAGACTCTATCAATACGCTATTGCAGTCCCCCGCAACGTCGAACATTATTAATTGACCGCCTTTTTTTGATATTTGCGCGTATAACGTTTGACCGTTTACCGTAGTTTGAAGGTTATAGCACTCTATCTTGCCTGTTGCCATACCCACGTTTTCTATGCTTTCAAGCCCAAATCTCCCAAATATTCTCGCAAAGATTTCGTTTGCTTGTTCTTGGTCGATATCTTCGCCTGTTAAACCCTTTATTTCTCTATTCAATTGCCCATCGGAAAAGGGTCCGTCGTAAATAAGTTCGGGGTATCCGGTAGAAAGGTTTTGAAGTTCGCCAAGTCTTGATAATAGAGCGTTGCCACTCCCCGCGCCGTCTAACGAAGTGAACGAATAATCGGCACCCATTTCGTTAATCGCGTTTCTTAGCGCGTTTTTAATGTCTAGGTTGGCGTTATATAACTGTCTTAACCCTTCTATATCGCTTTCGGTAAGCGGGTCGCCGTCTATAAGCTTGTTTACTAAATATTTAGAATAATCGCCGATTTGATTTATCACCTTGGTGGTGTAAAACTTATTTTCATCTCTAATAGGAAGTTGTTGCAAATCATTTTCGGCAAGTTCGGCGTTAATCGCCGTGTTGGTTAAATATTTTTGAATTGCTCCCTCGTCGCTACTAGCCAACGCTTTTGATAAGTTAAGGTCTATATTTTCAATTTGTTCTACGGTGTCGTAGAACGATTTTTGATAAGTCGCTTCAAGCGCGTAATTTTCCGCGGAAGGCATGAGTAGAACGCCCGTTAATACCGACGCTAACACAAGACACGCAATACCTAACGATATAACCGCTGTTAGATATCCGCCTAGTCCCCTTCTTTCAGAACGGGTACGGCGTTTGTTCTCTTCTTTTTGTTGCTTTAATTGTTTGCGTTGCTCTTCTTTTTGTTTTTTAAGTTGAGCCTTTAATTTCTTTTCTTCCGCACGCTGTTTAGCCATTTCACGTCTTTCGATACTCAAACGCTTTTCTCTCTCGGCGCGTGTTTCGTGTTTAAGCATTTCTTTGCGCGCTTTTCTTTCTTCTTTAATTCTGCGCTTGTTTTCTTTTAGTTCGGCTTTACGCTTATTTTTTTCTCTTTTTAATGCATTCTTAGCTTTTTCACGCTCGGCTTTTTTATGCTCTTTGAGTTTTGCTAACTCCATTTTACGCTCAGCCCTTTCTCTACTTCTAGAAGATTTTTTCGCTTCACGATTAGATGAAGAATTTTTACTTTTTCGTTTAGCGGTTTTTTTATTGCTTTCTAAATTTTTTCCGCTTTTTTTTGCCGTATTCTCCACTTTTTCTACGGCGTTATTTTTCTTTTCTTGCATTTTCCCCTCCTTATATAGCGAACACGTGGTTGCCTATCGTAACCGTCGTGGTTCTTGTGAATATCCACGCGCTAGTTGCCGTTACGGGATTATAATAATATATCGCGCCGTAAGTCGGGTCCCAACCGTTAATTGCGTCTAGCGCCGCCTTTCTTGCCGTTGCATTAGGCGTTAAGTTTATTTGTCCGTCATCTACCGCCGTGAACGCGTATCTTTGATATATTACGCCCGACATGGTGTTCGGGAACGCAGAAGATTTTATTCTGTTCAATACTACCGCGCCAACCGCAACTTGTCCTATATAACTCTCGCCACGCGCTTCTCCGTATATAAGCCGAGTTAATAGCGCAACGTCTTGATCGGAAAACGAAGTGTTGTTAGACGAGTTATTTTGGTTGCTAGAAATAGTCATACCTAGCGCTTTAAGGGTTTTGTTCCCCACGATACCATCCGCAACCAAGCCGTTACTTCTTTGAAAATATTTAACGGCTTCTTTGGTTTGCGCGCCGAAAATTCCGTCTACACTACCCTTGTAATAACCCCATCTTTTTAGTTTGGTTTGTAGCGTTCTTACGTTGCTACCCCTATTGCCTTGCTGTAGCACAGCCGCATACACTTCGGTAGTCGTCTGCTGTGGCGTTGCAATAGCGAATACGCTTAATCCCACGGCACAAACTAACAAAACGAGCGTTAATATTCTAAATATTTTTTTCATTGTATCCTCCTATTTGTCTTTATAAAAATTTTTAATGACTTCTAAAATTTTGCTTTTATAAACGTAACCCGTCTCTCCCGAAGTAAAGCACAACGGCGGATACACTACGCACCACCAGTTGTCGCCCTTACCAGAACCCAAATTTATTATTAAAGCATCGTAATATCCACACTCTAATGTGTAATCAAGATACTTTCTCTCGGGAAACTCTTCGTTTATAACGCTTGCCGAAGAAGAATATTCGTGCCCGTTCTCTAACAATACGGCGTTGGAAACGCTTTCTATGTTTTTAAGATTTTCGCGTATTATTTGTTCGGCTTGCTCTTTTGTTTTACAGTTTGCAATATATGGCGTTAAATAGTCAACGACCGCTTTTTTTACCGAATATTTAACCGCTTGATCTTGCTCGGTATTAGAATTAGCGCGAATATGTATTCTTAGATATTGTTCGTTATTCTTCGCACTTATAGGGAAAAAACCTATTATCAACAACAGTATTATGATACAACTCAAAAAACTTATACACGTCTTTTTCATTTTAACGTCCTTCTTTATTTTTAGATAAGTTTGTTATTGCCTAGGTTTATAATTTTTATACTCAATTTACCTTTTTTGTTTTTGACGTAAAATAAAAAACGCTTCTCTTTATAGAGAAACGTTTTTTCCGTCCTTTTATATTTTGGTCTTGGTTTTTATGATGCCAGAGCCAACTTGTTTCTTTTTAAGTTTTTTATAAGCCCTGCCTTGCGCAAAACCGTTTTTATATATTCCGTACACCGCAGACCCGCTACCCGTCATAATAGCAACGCTTGCGCCACTTTCTTTTAGCGCCGTTAGATTGTCTTTCATACTCGGGCAAAAAGTTAGCGCCGGTTTATACAAATCATTTTTCATAACGGCAAAAAATCCAGCGTAGTCTTCGTTTTCCAAAAAATTTAACGCAACACCGCTACACTCTTTAGAAACCTTTCCCCTTTCGTCAAAGGCTTTGTAACAATTTTTTGACGAAACGGCTTCACTAGCTGTTATAATCACCACGGGAAAGCGTTTTCTAATCAACAAAGACCTTACCTTTTCACCACGCCCACTAAGATATGCGTATCCACCGCGCAACATATAATTGCAATCGCTACCAAGAAGGTTCGCCAAAGGCTCTAAATCTACGTCTAAACCAAACAGTTTTTTCATGCCGATAAGTACGCCTGCAACGTCCGCCGAAGAACCGCCTAGCCCCGCACCCACGGGTATTTGTTTTTTTAGGTAGATATTCACGCCGTTCGTTGAAAACGTTTTCACAAACAGTTCCGCCGTCTTGTAGGCGTTGTTTTGTGTTTTAGAACAGCCCGGATTTATGCCCGAAGTTATTAACTTGATTTTCTTATCTTTTCTTTTTACAAGCGTAATTTTGTCGAATATTCCCACACTTGACACTATGGACCTTATAGGATGAAAGTTATTTTTAAGCCCTTTAACGTCTAGCGTTAGATTTATTTTTGCATACGCTTTTACCGTAACTTTTTTCATTTGTAAATCTATTATATCACTTTTGCCTGTAAATTACAACCCTTTCTTTTCCCGTTAACGGAAACTGCAAATCTTTATTGGTCTCTACTACTTCGCTTGGGCTGACGTTTAATCGCTTAGCAAGAGAAAACAATCCTTCGCCCTCGAGCGCTAGATAAACGCTAAGCGGATAGTCGATTTTTTCTTTGTCTCCCGTTAAGACCACCGATTTTATAAATTCGATTTCATCTTTAAGACAAGGGTAAACGGTAACGGTTAGCGTAAACGAAAGAGTGACTGAGCCGTCGGTCCCTTTTTTTGCTTTTAAATTTTTGACCGCACAACGACTAGTAACGTTTTCAAAATCACAACCAGACTGTTCTTGAACAAACGAAAAAGGCGCTTCTAATAAAACGTTAACGATTTTATCTTCTTCCGTTTTACAAATCACGTGACAAGAAATTACTCCGTCGCCGGTAATTTTGTTTTCTTCGGCAACGATAGATAGGCTTTCTACCTTTTCTTTTACCGCGAACAGTATTTCTCTACTATCGTCTTGCGCATCCACGTTAGCGTCTGCCGTTACGTCAACGCAAAACGAACGAGTTTCACACTGGTCAAGAAAACTTATATTTTCTTTTTCGAGTTGAAGATGTTTGTCTTTATTAAAAGCGTCGGTTACAAGCAAAACGTTACGCTCCTCAAACGCTTCCCCTTCAAAAATTAGTGTGGCGGAAAGGGATACCGAACTTGTTTTGTTTTCGGTGTCTACCGAAACGTCCCACTTAAACGATTTTTCGTTTACGTATGCGACGGCTTTGTTGACGGGCATCGCTTCTTCGCACTCTATTTCCATTCTAAACGGAAAAACCTTTTGTTCTTTGCAAAGTTTTTCGTCGTCCCTTTTTATTATTGCGGAAACTACCGTTTCGCCGTCAACTATTATACACCCTACCCCACATTGAACGGCCGTTATAACCGCCTTCCCGTTATGGCACAAAACGTCTTTCACCGCATAGTCTAAATCAAATTGCTCTTCTAGTGGATACACCGTTTTGCAAGAGCCTAAGCCTACCGTTATTTCTTTTTCTTTTTTGTCGGTAATAAGTTCTTCCGTTTCGATAAGGGGAGTTATCAACACGTTTTCGGTAACGTATGCGGTTATTAATATACCGCATTCCACACTAACTTTAAGCCCCGAAAGATCGGCGGTAGCCTTTTCGGCAACACCGAACACCGAACATTTACAGTTTTGCGTCGCTTTTTCGGCTTCGGTATACCCCACGAACTCGGTTGCGCTCTCGCATTTTTTTATTTCACCGTTCGTACATTTATATACTATTTGGAAAATCACGTTGCCACCGAACTTAACCTTGCCGTCTAGCACTTCCTTTTCGGTAACGTATACGGCAGAGAAAACGTCTATTACCTTTTCTACTTCTTCAACCGCTAAATCCGTTTTGCTGTTAACGGTAAGTTTTTCTTGATATTTTATATTGTTTGTAGTAACGAGATTTTTTTCGTGAATTTGTTCTTGCACCGCATTTTCCTCCTTTATAAGCAAAAAACTATCACTAAAGTTTATACTCGCAACTATTTAATTATGACAAAACCGCGCAAATTTGCGCGGTTTATTTATTTCGTATTATTTTTTTGAACGAGTTTTACCCTTCCACACATATATTCGGAATAAGAATACGCCGTCTTAACCTTTTTCGTTCGGTCTAACGGCGTGACCGTGAATAACGCGGGGTACACGCCTGAAAGTTTGCCTAAAAATTTAACGAATTTGTTTCGACCAAGATTTAGCGTTACTTCCACCGTGCCAAATTGCATTTTCGCAATCGTTTCTTTAACTTGACTTACAGACTGACAATTTTTTATCATAAACGGAGTTTTGCCGTTTATCTAGATTTTTATACCTTAAAAATCTTCGTCTTCCTCATCTTCTTCGTCGTCTTCAAAATCTTCGTCGGTGTCTTCGAAGTCTTTCTCGTCGATTTCAGGGATATCAAAATCGTCCGGCTCCATAGATTCGCTAGATTCTATTATCTCTTCTTCCTCTTCATCTAAGAACATCTCTTCGCCTTCTTCTTCGGCAAGTTTGGTTAGCGACAACATCTCTTCGCTCTCTTCCTCTTCATCATCTTCGTTGTCAAGATAGTTCTTCCACTCTTCGTCTTTGTCTATGTCTACTTGGTCCTTTTTAAAATCCATTTCGTCTGCGCATTTAGAACACATCTTTTCATCCGAACGGATATACGCGTGCCTGCATATAGGACAAAGAATCAAGTTTTCATTATCTTCGTCTTCATCTACCGCAAAAACTAGTTGCGGACCCTTTTTTAATTCTGCCTTGCAAACATCACAATACTCTTCTCCCCTACGAATATAATTTAATTCGCATCTGGGACATTTAATATAATCACCCGGCATATTTCATCTCCATCTGTACCATATATATTTTATTTTTACTAAAGAAGTTAATCCTTTATAATTATGCACTATATTATATCCACATACGATTGATTTGTAAACTGTTTTTTATCTATTTTTTTAAATTTTTTCTTAAAAATAATAACCTTGCAAGCGAATTGCTTACAAGGTCATTTCTTTTACACTCTTTCAAGTAGCATTTTATCTGCAACAAGGGCTATAAACTCGCCGTTGGTAGGCTTCTCACTCCCTACGTATGCGCGCACGCCTAATATATTGTTTATATTGTCAATTCTACCCCTGTTCCACGCAACTTCAATGGCGTGACGGATAGCACGTTCTACCTTGCTTGAACTTGTCGAGTACTTTTCGCCTATCATAGGATAGAGTTTCTTGGTTATGCTGTTTATAATCTTAGGGTCTTCAACAGCCATCTTAACCCCTTCCCTTAAAAAAGAATATCCTTTAATATGTGGCGGAATACCAACGTTAATAAATATTTTGCTTATCTTTTCTTCTAAAGAAATGTTGTGAATTTTTGGCGCGCAAGAAATCGTGCTCTTAAACGTTTCTTCCCTTTCGGCATCAATATCTTTCATTCTTTCAAGCAATATTGAAAAATTATAAGGCTTTGCCATGAAATATTTTGCACCAGCACTGTACGCCTTGGCAACAATCTCTTCCCTACAAAAAGCACTCAGTATCAAAAACTTGGTTTTTATCTTTTGTTCTTTAACCCTTTCAATAACGCTTATACCGTCGTACCCCGAAAGAATTATCTCCGCAATAACGTAGTTGGGCTTTTTTTCAGTTATCATAGATATCCCCGAAATTCCGTCGGTAGCCTGCCCCACCACTTCAAAATCGCTATTCCCTAAAAAACATTTTGCAAGTTGCTCGTTTTGTTCTTTGGTATCTTGCAATAAAAACACCGTCTTTTTTTGCATAAATACTCCTTGATAATTTTTATGTCTATTTGTATTTTACTACAATTGCTCGCAACCTTCAAGCAATTTTGAACAAAATTACAATTTTTTTCAAAATATTTTGTCGATTTTTGTTCAAAATTAAAACACCCTGTCGTTTTGGTGTTTTTTCGGGTTTTTAAACAAAAAAATCCCCCGCAAAATTGCGGGGGTTTTGAATTGTTTTAAGCGTTAGTCTACGAAATATTTATAAGCTTCTTGATAATAGTAGT
>JAEIGA010006730.1_pt1 | contig 17493 bp, 11 predicted proteins | sample 9270691 | NCBI WGS metagenome assembly JAEIGA01 (sample SAMN17057246, study PRJNA624740) | gut metagenome | biome: biome; isolation source: fecal sample | host: Bos grunniens | place: China: Xizang | collected 2019 | reverse complement strand
TGACGGTCTTGCCGTTTTCAGCAGTCCAGTTGAAGGCCATGTTGTCTTCAACTGCATTTACGCCGTCTCTGGACCAGTAGCGGAAGTTATGCTTCTTGGTCAGAGAAGTGTTGCTCTGACCGCTCCAACCGTAATTGAAGGTCACATTATACTCGCGCTTGAAGGCATTGTCGCTGAGCTGCTTTGCAGCATCGTACTGATGTACAGAGTCGCTCATGGTGCCGGTGCCACCGTTGGCATCATAATGCACATAGTAGGTGTTAGGTGCGGTCCAGTCTGCATAGAGCACTCTGGGGGTCATGGCCTTGATTGCCTCATGTACGTCGCCTTCCAGCTTATCGGTCAGATACTGGTTGGTGTACCAGGTGATCTGGTTGGCATCGTAACCTGTCTTCTCCAGTACCGGGAAGTTCAGTTCCCAATCCTGCCACTGGGCAGTCAATGTCAGTTCACCCATATTCAGCTTACTTACATTCAGCTGATCGCCGGCATAGTACTTCACGCCGTCGCTACCCAGCCAGTAAGCGAACTTACGGGACATGGTCTCAGTCTTGCGGTTATTGGGGTTGTTGGGATCCACAAAGGCAACATTGTACTGTTCCACAGGAGCAATCAGAGTGATCCACTGCTCACCGTTGCCCAGATAAGTTTCCTTATCCAGCCATTCACTGGTAGCGCCGTTCATATCGAAGGAAACGGTGTTCTTCTGCCAGTGTGCATACAGTGTCTGGACCTTCTGATCCTGATCGTAAGCAACAAGGGTGTTATGATAATTAACGGCGTCGATCTTCACGCCGCCTTCCAGACGGGTGTACCAGCCAAGGAACTTATAACCCTCACGCTTCATCATCTCTTGCTCGATTTCAGCAAGTGCTGCGTAGGTGTTGTTTGCACCGTAGAGGTGTACAAACAATGCCTCGGGCTGATAGATATAGCCATTGGTATTCAGCTGGATCCGGTATTCCGGAGACAGCAGGCTTGCGCCGTAGCCGCCGCTGATGGATTGCAGGACCTTTACCACGTCGTTAATGGTAACGGAAGCATCCAGGTTGACGTCAGCATACTGCTTGATTTCTGTGGTAATGGGATACTGTTCCTCATTAACCAGACAGTTGGACATATACAGCGCATCCATCAGGTTAACGATATCGTTGTTATCAACGTCACCGGGGAGGCGATCCACAACGCGGATCACGCCATCCTTGGTTTTAAATTTCTGGGGATGATTAGAGGGAATTCCCAGGGTTGCGCATACATCAGTGGGCAGAGCGAAACCGCCCTCAGAGCCGGCTACCACACTATAAACAACTGCCACCTCGTAGAAATCCTGCTTTGTAGCATTGTCAGGTACGCGGAAGACCAGCTTCAGCAGATTGCCGCCCCTATCATCCTTGGCAGCTTCTGTTGCCCATACGAAATTGTAGCCACAGCTTACTGCGTGGGAAGCTTCTGTGGAAGTATTGGCAAAGAATGCTCCTTCATACCATTCCACCAGCTCCAGGCGCTCGTCATAACGGATGCCGAAGTTCGCACCGTTGACACCGGGGTTGTTTTCCAGGTCTACATACAAAGTCACCAGCTCACCTGCCGCCAATGCAAAGCCATCGCTGACTACCACTGCAGGACGCAGGCGTTCTTCATTGGTGATGATATTGGTATCCTGCTTCTGTCCTACATAACCGCAGCTGTAACAGGTGTAGGTATAGGTGACCTTACCGTCAACCAAACTCTCGGAAACCACATAATCGTGGGCGTAGTATTTTTCACACTGGGTACAGTAGTGATTGCTGGAATTGTCGACATGCACGATATTGTGTGCCAATCTGGGAAGCTCAACTTCTTCCTCAAATACGGTATCACAATAAGTACAATAGATCTTACCGATCACGCCGGGTGCAGAGCAGGTTGACTCCTTGGACACTTCACGCACGCGGTTGTGCGGAACCGTGCCGGTGCGATTGGTCTTAATAATTTCATTACAGCCTGCGCAGTAGTAAGCATCATAGCCACCGTGCTGGCAATCAGCCGCTACGCTTTCAATAAAGGTAAAGTGCTCAGGATTGCTGTAATCATAATACCGGAAATGCACATTACACATAGTTTCAATCTCTATGTCACAGGTTACACCCTGATAGCTGACTTTCACAGTACCTTTGCCGATCTCGGCGGTAGCTGTATCTGCATTCAGGACCGTGATCTGTGCATTGTCCACTGTGGTCTTCTTACCATTGGCATCCACCTGTTCAACGGTGGCCGTTGCACTGGGTATATCACCTTTGAAATAGTTGGTTTCGTAGTTCAGCAGTGAAATTGCCGTTACATAGTTTTTGTCAATGGTAATGGGGAACTTGCCGATCAGAAGCTTGCTCTCCTGGCCGACCTGTGCGGAGAATAGCATAGTAACATTCACAATGCGATCTTCGTCGAAGCTTTCATTATGGCCGGTAAAGCCGTACAGATTGATGATTGCGAAGTTCTCGATCTTCTCACCGTTCACTGTAATATCCAGCTTCTCCTCATTCAGCTCCACAGTGCCAACAGGATACTTTTCAGTATTGTCTACAATAGAAACCGTGTCAATTGCAGCCTTTTTCAATGCAGCCAGAATTACATCTTCTGTTGCCTTGATCTTATCCCGTTCATCATCCTCCAATCCCGGAATCAATTCATCCTTTTTGGTCTCAGCATTCTTCCAATGCTTGCCCCAACCGGACTGAACCTCCAGTGCACGGGTAGCTGTCAGATTGTCCGTCTGTGCGGCAGTGTAAAGATTGGTAACGCCTTCCTTATTCAGACCCTGATCAGTGGTAATACCGCCGACAAAGGCCCTCAGGTAGGGATTCACTGTGCTCTTGGGGTTGAGGACAGACTTGGCATACGCCTTCAGCACCAATTCCTTATCCACGCCAACAGAATCCAAAGTGCCGGAGCAGGTAGCACAAATACCGCCTACATACACATTGTTCTTATTGCCGCCGGTGCTTGCGCCGCCAAAGTCATGGGTGGAGGACACATCCACCTTGGAGGACTTGACCATCGCCGCCTTGATCGCGCCGTTGTTAACACCGACAATGCCACCATACTTCAGATTGACACTTCTTTCTGCGTCAGCATTATCGGTTTGGGAGGAAACGGTCACATTACAATTTTCAATCACGCAGGATTGGATCAGGCCGTTGTTTGTACCTGCGATGATGCCGCCGGTAAAGGTGGAGTTGGAGATTTTTAGCTCAGAAATGTTGACATCCAAATCCACGAGAGAGACATTCAGGTTTTTCACCTTGCCGTATGTGCCGATCTTGCCAAAGATACCGCTATGGGTTTCGCCCTCAACTTTCAGATTGAAGATCTTAAAGCCATCGCCATCCAATGTGCCGTTGAACTCGTCATAAACTTCCGAATCCACGGTGTTAAGGTCGTAGCCAATGGGCTCAATCTGGGTATGGTCAAAATTAAGGTCCTGGATCAGCCGATAATTGGCTTCCATATCCTCTGCAATATTCAAAAACTGCTTCGGTGTTGCGATCAGGTAGGGAGAGGTCGCCGTTCCCAGACCGCCGCCGTTGGCTTCAAGCAAACCGTCGGTATACTGAATAGAGCCAAGATTATGGTCTGTGACTTCACCATAGCTGTCAGTTTCAGTATAGTACAATGTGACGGTGCCGTTTTTATTCAGGGAAGTGATCTGTGCAATGCCGTCATCGTCCAAAATGCCAGTGCCACTATAGCGGAAGCCTTCTGTATTCAGATCAAACAGCTCGCAGGCTGCTGCAGGAACACGGTTGAAGTAGATGGTCTGGCCTTCCAAAACCCGTGCGTACAGTGCGCCGTCAATCTCATCGACTACATGATCGTAGCGCTTATTATTCTGCTCTACCACATAGGTTTCGGTGGTTGCCAGGATGTATACAATATCCTCAGCAAACTGCATACGCAGATTATCCACACCGACATTCAGGCTATTTGCAATGACAGATTCCTTCTGATCATTCAAAATGTCATTATACAGCACAGTGCCGGTACCGTAGTCGTAAGACTCCTGATCATAAAGTGCCATCTGTGCGAACTGATAGTTGTTACAGCGCAGGATCAGATGATCTATCATCATTTCAGTCTGGTACAGATCGTAGGCAAACTGGATAGCTGCTACTTCTGCAGACATACCCATCTCTGCCGTCAGGTCGGGACGATCGACCAGCACATCATAATAGGTCTGCACGATGGACTTGCCGAAGCCATCACCGGTAATGTACTGGTGGAAGACTTCACGGTTATCATACAGGCTGCTATACAGCAGGTTGTAGTAATGCCGGATTTCTTCAGATGAGCCGCCGCCCGTCTGCACCTCGCGCAACAGCGCGTGGTAAGCGGTTGCGGCATTGCTATTGTCTTTTGTTTCGCCGTAGATGTAGTTTCTCAGCTGGTTATAGCTGAAATCGCCCTTTCCGGAGCTGAGCATAAAGTCACGCAGATGCTCCTTATCACCCTGGCTTTCAATCTCTGTGGAAACAGAGGAAATGATCATATTGGTGGATTCATTGATCTGATTGGACATATCCGCCAGCTGATCCTGCACCTCAGAAATCTGATTTGCGATTTCGTCCAAACGCTGATTTAGGCGATCCTCCATCAATGCCACCTCAGAGGGGGCCTCACCGCCGCCCATAGCGGCCATAAAGATCGTCTTAATAATATTCAGACCTGCGGCGGCTACTGTGCCCCAGGGAGTGATACAGGTCAAAATACCGCTGGCCAGGTCAAACGCCCCGGACACGAGGGATGCCGTATCAAAGTCGCCGCCATCAGCAAGGTCCTTAATGACGCTAATGGTCAATTCAACACCGGTATTTGCCGCGCCCAGGATCTTCTCAGCCTTCTCAAGGGAGTCCTTGTGCGGATTCTTCTTCCGCTCTTCTTCATGGTCCTTCGCCCAGGCTTCCAACTCGGTTTCAATCAACTGTCTTCTTTTTAATGCTTCTTGCTTTTTGGTAAGCTGTGCGGCTTGTTTCGCGTTGTTTTGAGTTTGCGGATTAGCCTTGCCCGGTGTCTGATTTGCAGCGGGCTGATTTTGCGTTGCGCCGTTATTTGCATAGACCGTCAGAGGCTGAAGATCGGTGGATACAAAGGAAAAAATCAACAAAAAGGCAACAACAGAAGTCAATAATCTGCCGAATTTAGTATTTTTCATATTCTCCACCTCCTTATCTGATTACCACGATGGGTGTCACATTTTCCAGTTCTGCCAGATTGGATGTTTTCTGTGTGCTGTAAATAATAGTGCAATTTTCAAACAGCTTCAGCACATCCTTGTTGACGACTTGATCGCCGTCGGTTACAAAACGAATATCCAGAACAGTTGTAAACGCACCCTCCAGCTTTACGCCGGCGGCATTTGTCCAGGTATAATGGAGCTCATTGTACTTATTGCTGTAAGTAACATTGGATGCGCCATCATTGCCCTTGTACAGGTTACTTGCAATATTTTTATCACAGCTGAGAATGCTGATGTTACCGGACCAATCGAAGCCAAAGTCGATTGCGTACAGGTAGCAGTTTGCCGGTGCATACAGCTTAATGGATGCACTCTTGGCTGCTGTATCAATAGAGATCACAGGCTGTGCAAATTCATTCTTATACTCTGCCTGAATGACCAGGTCGCTCTTAACGCCCTTCAGGGACTGACTCCAGCCGGAGAAGCTACCCATCTTCAGGGTGTTCCAATCAAAATAGTTCTCACTGCACTCCGGTGCTTCTACATCAGCGCCGTATTCTACGATCCGGGTGTCGATCAGTGTGCCATCGGGCATATAGAAGCTGATGGTGCAGGTCTTCTTGGCATAGGTTGCCCAGACAACCGTATCCTCGGTGATCTCATCGAAGGCTCTACTCCAGCCGGTACGGATAAAGCCTTCCGGAATAACATCTTCTTCAGTAAAGGTATAGGCAGTTGCACTGCCGCCAACTCTTACAGACTCCTGCTTCAGGATTCTGCCATCGTGATCTGCAAAGGTGACCACATATGCCTTGGCATACTTTGCAGTGACGATCACATCCTGCATAACCGCTTCAAAGCTGCCTTCCCAGCCGTCAAATACATAACCAGGCTGTTCCGGCGCAGCAGGTGCTTCTGCATTGGCACCGTAAGCAACCATCTGCTCACTGATGAGCGTGCCGTCAACATCTACAAAGGTAACGGTTACCTTTTCCTCAAAATTACAAACCGAGCACACATGATTTACAAAGGTATGATCCCCCATATCCAGAGGCTGCTCCTTATGCTCACAGGTGGCCTCTCTCCAGTGGCTTGTTTCGTCATAGGACCAATCGTCTGCGAAGGTGTGACCTGCGGAGATAACAGTATTGCTAAGCAAGATCTCATACTTGCCGTCGTGATCAGCAAAATACTTCTCACAGATACTACACTGCCAATATTCGATATTACCGGGCTCAGTACAGGTTGCATCCTTGCTTTCTGTGTGTAGCATATTGTGGTTGCAGGCGATCTGACCCGGCTTAAGCACAACATTGTAGCCATAGGGATCTGTGATCTTGCCATCAGCAATGTAGCGGCGGATCATGGTGATATCCATGGTGTTGATCTTACTGCTGCTGTCAACATCCGCTGCATTCTCGTTGATGACCACATTATAGCCGCTGGGATCAGTTTTGCGGCCGTCAACGATAAAACGCCGGATCTTGGTGATGTCCATCGTATTGATGGTGCCGTTCTCATCAGCATCACCAGGTCTATAGGTGACAGCTGTAATATAGCCGCTTTCGATCTCCGGATTCAGCACATTCAGACCCTTATCGAAAATACTGCCATTTTCATAAGAAAGTACAACCGGCAGATTGCCTTCTGCATCTTCTGCGATATGGAAGGTCAGGGTCAGGATCGTGCCATCCTTAATGTCCTTGCCTGCAACATCCAAAGAATCCCATGCAAAAACCATAGGACTATGATAATAAGAAGGGGTTGCAAATGTCAGTGCAGAGAAAGCCTCTCCTACTTTTGCATCGGTCAGCGTCAGCTTTTCATCGTAAGAAACGATCAGTTCTGCGCCGGCGATGCCGGGATTGTTTTCAATGACGATGGTCATTGTCACATCCGTATTGGGCTCCGCAGCCAATTTCTCGGCGCGAATCGTGCATACCGGTGTTTCTGCATTGGCAGCAATCGCAAAGCAACCAATAATACAGGCACACAGGAGCAGCAACAATACAATTTTTTTCATATGTACCTCCTGTTAAGAAATGGAAATATATCCGTTTTTGACGCCAAAGTCGATGGGCTCCCCCTCGGCATCAACGATATTGCCATAGCTATACATAATTTTCAGTTCGTATTTTCCGGCAGCTGCATCCTCTGCAATATCAAAATACAGTTTTAACAGCTCGCCGTCTTCAAACCAATTCGCGTCCTGAGAATCCCACAGGAAAGTAGTGGGATTTTTGTAATACGCAGGGGATGTGAAAACGCATCCCTCGTAAGTAGGCACCGATTGGGCTTCTACCAGTGTCATAACCGAATCATCGTAGTACAAATCATAATCCATACCGAGAATACCGGGATTATTCACTACATCGATCACGACCTGGACCCGTTTGTCACCGGCCTTTGCCTTTACGCCCTCCACAACCAATGCCGGCTTGTCAGCCGGAATCGATCCACGCACAGCAGGATCTTCGTATTCGCCATCATCACCTTGTATCATTTCTGTATTTTTTGCGTCCTCTGTGCTTTCTTCTGCTTCGTTGGCTCTGCAGGAAGTCATTGTACACAAAGTAGCAAAAAGCAAAACAGATACCAGGAGCATTGCCAATACATTTTTACATTTTGTCATTCCCATAGCATTACCTCACTGTAACAGAACCATCTATTACCACAAAGTCAATGGGATCTCCATTACCGTCGAACATATCCTGGGGATCATAGTTTAAAGTGATATGATAGCTTCCGCTTTCCGCTGTGGGAGAAACGCTGAAGAACAGGGTCAGGATCACACCGTCTTCTGTCCAGGTCACATCCTGCGCGTCCCAAACAAAGGTAGTGGGATTTTTGTAATGCATAGGCTTTGTAAAGGTGACACCTTCAGCGGTAACGCCATTGGCGCCATAGTCCAACTTCAGTGCAGAATTATCGTAGGCAACATAGCAAACAGCGCCCAGGATGCCGGGGTTATTTTTCACTGTTACGGTAACTTCCACCTCTGTTGCACCGGCGTGTGTTTCCACATTTTCAATGATAATGGCAGGTCCGGTGATGTTCAGGACATACTGTGCTGTAACTACCAAATCACCGTACACCTTGTTAAAGGTCTGATCCCAGCCGACAAAGGCGTAACCCTTTCTGGTGGGTACTGCAGGAGCAGTGGCGGATTTGCCGGATTGTACCGTTTCTGTCTTCAGCACAGTACCGTTCCAATCCTTAAAGGTGACCGTGAAGGAATCCGGTACGGTTGCATTTACGATCTGTGTCGCACTGCGGATAGCGCCGCCTGCGGTGGACTCTGCCACGGCACTGACCTTCATATCGGAAATGCCTGCAATGCCGGAAATGGTCAGCATAAATACCTGACCTGCAACACCGTCCTTATAACTGGAGTAAACCTTCTTGACCATCGCTTCATCAAAAGTGTAGGTCTGCTTACAAGCACCGTTATTCCAGCTTAACTGCACGGTAATGGTAACACCATTGTCTGCGCCACCGTCGGCAAGCAAACTGACAGTTGTTGCATCAAAATTGGGAATAAATATGTACTGTGCATAGGAATAATCCGCAGACACACGTATCATCTGCTGATAGGAAGCCTTTGCCAGAATATAGCAATTCTCAGCCGGATTCCAAACAGGCAGAATGCCGTTGTTATCACCGACAATCGTGAGCTTATTCTTGGGAATTGCAAGCTTTCCCGCTCCGGCCGCGCTACTGTACAGCTGACCATAAACCACAACCACCAAATCCGCTGTCAGAGTATAGCCATTTAAGTTCAGCCTGACGCCCTCCGGTACAAGCACCCGTCCTGCAGTAATATCCTTCTGCAAAGTAACTGTCATACCGGGTGTAGCCACAGCCAGCGCACTCTCCAGGCTTTCAAAGCCGGTTTGCACACCGCCACCTGCACTTATTAACACATTACTTTCCGCTGCATTGACCGCAGGCACACAGGCCAGTACTGTACACAGACAGATCAGCAGTGCTAACAATCTTTTTCTCATAAGCACACCTCCTTAAAACACATATTCGTCGTATAATTTGACACTTTTTTTACCATTCCTAACGCCTCCAATTTGTATCGCCTCATTCTGTATACAAGGCCGGCTATTTGTTTTTCGTGTTGCGGCATACGCTATATAACTTTGTGCCAGAAGGCATTTCCTCGGCTCGCCTTATAAATTCTTCCGTACGGAAATCGGTAAAACGGCAGAAAAAGCAAGCGCGCGTCCAGCCGGAACACAAAGTTTTCGTATCTTTTTCCCACAATGGACAAGTATCGCTTTCTGCCACAATCAGATAACCGTCATCCGTACGCCTTCCTTCATTCAAAGCACAGCGCCTCCCTTGCGCACAAACATTCAATAAAGCCTGGTAAAATTAGGTATAATACCCCTATAACATTATAAATAAAAAACTCCCCAAAAAGGGGAGTTTGTCGTAGATTGCAGATTTTTGTCGTGGATTGTAATGCTTATTTTAGATTCAAACTGATTTTCGCAGAGAAAATTCCATCTTCCGCACTAAAATCATACATACCTTCATATTTATTCGTGGTAGCGATCACCGAGTGAATGCCCACGCCATAGAGTGTTTCATCAAAAATCAGATTGTTCTTACAAGTGTTTTCCGCTTTGATCAGCAATCGCTGTGCGTTTCCCTTGATAGAGATTTCAATCAGCTTATTTTTATTTTTAAGCTTTGCTGTGGCGTGAATGGCATTTTCAAAGAGATTGGCAATTACGATTACGAGATCCTGGGGCAAAACCTCCAAATCTCGGCTTGCTTTAGCAGAGATTTTCACAGAGATGCCGCTTTCCCGCGCCCGTCTTTCATAAACGGTCAGCACCGTATTGATCGTCATATTATCGCAATACCTTACTTCCCCCCGTACTTCATTGTCACTGTTCACAAGGCTTTTCAGATATTCTCTCACACTTTCAACATCATTATTGTTGGCAAGCTCAAGCATAACAAGATTGTGATGACGCCGGTCATGCCTTGCTTGGCTATCGTATGCGCGCTGTGCAGTTTCCGCTTCGATCTGCGCAATAAGCAGCTTATTTTGCGTTTCCACCTCTCGCTTGATGGCAGCCTCGGACAGGCTGTTGATATTGGAGAAGATAACGGGATACACCGCCATAATGGAAACACTGAGGAAAATAAATGTAATGACACCCGGATCGCTAAATCTTATAAGTCTTACCGGAAACACCGACGACAGCACGAGCGTAATCAGAAAGATGCTATTTACAAATATCAGCGGTATCCAACCGGTTGTGATGTTCTTCGAAGCCGCTTGGCACAAAGGGCAAACATAGTGCAGAAAATAAAACACAGTTGAAAACTGAAGAAGCGCTTGAATGAGTGCCATCAGTGACCAGTGCAAATTCGCAAATGTACCATTGACCATAGTAACCAACGACATACCAATACAGAAGAAGATAGAATAGGTCATCATGGTAAAAATTCTCTTTGCAAGCTTTCCTTTTGTCGTCGCAAAGAAAATCACATACTGACCCAAAATAGAAAGGATAAATCCTACAAAGAACTGCAACGCCCAACTCGTCAGCACAAATTCCGTATAGAACAGGAGGCTTGTTTGCAGTATCACCCAGCTGCCCCAAATGATATATGTAGTCCGCTGGCTGTATTTCAGAGGGGCGGAATAAATGCCGGCAGCAGCATGTGTGATCAGCAAAAATATAAAACGTATCGCCGTTCCGATCATACTCAGTTAATCCTCCTGTCCCTCGTATTGATAATCCCAAAAGGCTTTCTTGATCTGGATGTGCTTACCTCTCGGAATGGGGATGCTCATATCATTATACAGCTCCACTTTATGCGTAGATACATTTTTGACATTGCGAAGGTTTACAATATATGCACTTCCTACACGAATAAAACCGCCGCTTCGCATCAGTACGGTCAAAAGGTCTGTAACGGTAGTTCTAACCTTTATCTGCCTGTGGTCGTTGAGCACTACATACTGATAGTGATCGTGGGCTTCCGAATACATAATATGGTTTACATTGATATTTTCGATACCATTCTCGGTTTTGAGTTTTATCAACCGTTCACTCACTTTTTCAGCTTGCAGAAGTGCCGCATCCAGTGCCTCGTAAAATTTCTTAGGGTCAAGAGGCTTTATGAGATAGCGCAGTGTCCCTGTTTCATACCCCTGGGGGGCGTGTTCAACAGAAGTCGTGAGAAAAATGATTGGGTTCTCAATTCCCCTTTTTCGGATATTCTTTGCAAGCTCTGTTCCCATTTCCTCGCTGATGTAAACATCAAGCACAAAAATATCAAAGGATTTCTCGTCATCCAGCGCATTCTTGAGCAACCTTGCTGAGTCGAATTGAAAAATCTCGATAGATTGAATATTGTTCTTTTCCGCATATTTGTTTATATACTGTGATACTTCATCGAGTATTTTTTGCTCGTCATCACACAGCGCAATTCGGATCATTCTGCCACCTTCTTTCAAGCACATTTCTGCGTAGAAAAATTCATCTATTTACATTATAGCATATATTTATTTAAATTTCTACGCATTTTGCTGATTTTGCAAAAGTTTCTGAAATGAAAAAGAACAGGCCGGTACAATACCAAGGGCATTTATAAGCAAGATAATATAGGAATTCGTCTATACTTTGGGGTTCACTTTCTTCTGAAAGTATGCAGGTTTTGTCTTTATTACATTGTTCAGTGATTGCTTTGATTTGTATGTTTGCAATTATGCTCCGCGCATTCAGGCGCTCCTGTGGGTGCTGCTGCGTTTGTGCTGTGCAAACCGGAAACCCAGCAAGTTCTTTCAGTCGAATTTGATTTTTCTGTTGACAAATTCTATACCTCGTGTTACGATGTATTACACATAAGGAGGTATGGTATGGATATTCAATTGAAACGCGGTCTTCTGGATGTCTGCGTGTTAGCAGCTATCAAGAATGAAGATTCCTATGGCTACAAAATCATCAAAGATATGAAGCCGTATATAGAGCTTTCCGAATCCACCCTGTACACCATTCTCAAGCGCCTGGAAACGGCCAAAATGCTGATTGTCCGCACTGTCGAGCACGACGGCAGACTTCGGAAATACTACCACATCACCGGTCCGGGACTGAAGCGCATTGAAGATTTTAAGAACGAGTGGAAAGAACTCTTATCCATTTACCGGTTTGTAACAAAGGAGGGACAGCAGCCATGACAAAACGGGAATTTCTTACCCAACTGCGCGCAAAATTATCCGCTTTGCCTCAAGACGACATTGAGGAACGGGTCATCTTTTACAGTGAAATGATCGATGACCGTATGGAAGAGGGTCTTTCCGAAGAAGAAGCTGTTGCAGCCATTGCTTTTACGGAAGAAATCCCCAATCAGGCAATTGCAGACGCACTCCCCTCCAAAACCATCAGCAACACATTAAAACCCAAAAGACAGCTCAGTGCCTTGGCGATCCTGCTGATCGTAATAGGCTTCCCTATTTGGTTCTCTTTGGGCATCGCCGCCGCTTCCGTCGTGTTCTCCATTTATGCCGCTTTATGGAGTATGGTCATTTGCTTCTGGGCTGTTTTTGTATCGGTAGCTTGCTGTGCTCTTGCCTGGGTTCTGTCCGGAATTGGGCTTGCCTGTAACGGGCACGCACTGCCGGGAATTGCCACGATCGGCGCAGGAATTGCCTGTTCAGGTCTTGCGATCTTTATCTTCTACGGCTGTAGCGCCTCCACAAAAGGCATCGCTTCCCTCACAAAAAGATTTGTTCTTTGGCTTAAGTGTCTGCTTACGAGAAAGGAGGCAGCGTAATGCGCAAATCTGCAAAACTTTGGCTTGTGATCGCCGGTTGTCTGGTGCTCATAGGATGTATCATTATGGGAGGCGTATTGCATATGCTGAATTGGGATTTTTCCAAACTTTCCACCGTGAAATACGAAACCAATCACCATGAAATAACCCAGGCTTTCTCCAATATATCCGTGGAAACCAATACCGCAGATATTACCTTTGCACTGTCCACCGACGGCAAATGCCGGGTGGAATGTTACGAGGAAACAAAGGAAAAACACCTTGTTACTGTTGAAAACGGCACACTGCATATCAAACGGGCAAGCCAAAAGGCTTGGTATGACTATATTGGGATCAATTTCCGCTCTCCCAAAATCAAGGTTTATCTGCCTGAAACCGAATATGCTGCGCTCTCCATTCGAGGCAGTACAGCAGATGTGACACTGCCGAAGGATTTTCAATTTGAAACGGTTGCGGTTTTGTTAAGCACAGGAGATATCCGGGTTTCCGCTTCCGCCTCTGCATCTATGAAGATCAAAACCACCACCGGTAATATCTGCGTTGAAAATGCAACCGTCGGCAATCTCGGTCTGCATGCAACAACAGGCAAAACTTTCCTTACCAATGTGACCTGCGCGACCCTAACATCCGAAGGCGACACCGGTGATATTACCCTGAACAATGTAATTGCCACCGGAAAAATGGAAATCGAAAGAAGCACAGGTAATGTGAAATTTAATGACGCCGATGCCGCTGAGATCTCCGTTGAAACAGATACCGGTGATGTGACCGGCGGTTTGCTCAGTGATAAAATTTTCTTTGTGGAAACCGATACCGGTCGGGTAAATGTCCCCCACTCCACTACCGGTGGAAAATGCCAAATCGAAACCGACACCGGCAACATCAAAATCACAGTGAACTAAGTTTTCTTCCCTGTTCGTTTGAATAATGAAACCGTTTTGGGGCAAATTACTTTCGGGCGGAAGAAATCAGAATTTCAAGGCTATGACGATAGCCAAAGAAATCCTGCTTTATTCTGTCAAGTGTATCACCGGAATGATACGAAAATGGCAGATAATCCATAAGATAGGTATACACATCTTATCGATCCAACCACTGTTTGTAAAAACAAGACGGATTGCCAGGTTTATCTGCCAATACACAAAACACCCATTGGGAAGAAATTCCCAATGGGTGTTTTTGCACTTCTCTTTTTGCAAGGGAAACTGCAAAACCTCATCCGTCACGGCTTTGCCGTGACACCTTCCCCAAATGGGAAGCGTATTATGGTTATACCTGAAAACGGGTGAAATAGTCGTAGAGAGGAATTAAATCCTCTAAGAATTTGCCAACCCTCTGGGCAAGCTCCGGTCCAAAGGTGTCCTCCGAAAAAGCTTCTTCCTTAATACAGCCGATATACTCTTTCCATCGGTAATAGGGTGCAAGCTCCGGAACAGGCGCTTCCTGGGGCGGACGCTTATATTCTTTGGCCGTGAGTTTCACGCCGGTTTTCTTCTGTGCATTCTTAACCAGCTTGATAAAGCCTTTTGGATCCCGTGCCATATCCTCACGGATCGCCTTCATTGTGGCAACTCGTGGCTTTAAGAGAATAAAACCGTAAGAAATGCCCTCCGGCGCGATCTCAAAAAACAGGCAGGGATTCTCTGCCCACCACTCCACATCCGGGCGGATGCAGATCCATAGACTTTCCTTATACGGCAGAGGATGATGCATTCTGGCATCCCGGTAAATCCGGCTGACCTTCAGCAGACTGCCGGACTTATTCAGAAATGGCTGAAACAGCTCTGCGCCCAGTGCCTTCATCGGCTCATATAACCGGGTAACATAGTCATTTTTGTGTGCCAGAAACCACTCCCTGTTGTTATTCATACGAATACCCCAGAGAAAATCCACGGTTTCCGGTGTAAAGCCTTCAAACATATTTTCAGTCCTCTTTCTCATTTCTGATCTTCATCCGGAAGCTCCAGAACATAGTATTCACTGCAGTTAATGACCTGCGTACCGTTATACTCTCTGATGCGTGTTCTGTCCTGACCATAACGCAAATGCACATGACCGTGAAGCAGATATTTAGGGTGATACTTGTCGATCAAATCCAAAAATGCCTGGAAACCCCTGTGGGCAATGTCCTCACCGTCACCAACACCCTTAGGCGGTGCGTGGGTGACCACGATATCCACACCCTTATGCCGCCATAGCTTAAAGCGCAATTTCGCGATGCGCTTACGCATTTTCTTTTCTGTATACTGGTGCTGACCCGGCCGGTACTGGACGCAACCGCCCAGACCTAAAATACGCAGTCCCTTATACACGATAATATCGTCCTCGATGCAATCGCAGCCTTCAGGCGGAATCCGCTCATAGGCGGTATCGTGATTGCCGTGGACATACAACACCGGGGCTCTAGCCATGGTAACCACAAAAGACAAATACTTGGGATTCAAGTCACCGCAGGAAATGATCAGATCATATTCTTTCAGCCGATCCTCCCTGTAGTTTTCCCAAAACGCAGGATATTCTTCATCGGAAAGCACTAGAATTTTCATAGCGTTCCCTCCTTTTCAAGAGGAATGGAGTCCCGATAAATACCCAATTCCCGTACTGTATCCCGGGCAAAGGGCAATATTTCGTCAAATTGTGGAATCGAGCCGATAACATTATCGCATAGCCAATCCATATGCAGCAATTCTTCTGTGGTAAGGCTGCGGTCACCTGCATTTTTAATACTGCCATCCTGGGCAACGATCCTTCTGCGGAAGGGATCGATCTTACCGCTTTGCAGACCTTTGCGCAAAATATCGGTAAGCTGCCGCAGTCCCGCCGGAAGCTTCTCAGACAGCGTCACATCGATCACGCCGCTATCCATACCCCACCAGTAATTCACCGCAGAATGACCATCCTTATTTCTGTCCCAGGCGCCGTTCAAAATCGCCTTGATCACATGTTCATAGAACTTGCCCCAGTTCCAGCAGGGAGATGCCAGGGCGCACAATGTACCGTCTTCTTCCACAATGTAAGTACCGTAGTTACCGGCAATCATTGTCTTTTTGTCAGAAATAGGTACATCCCGGTTAGAAATGACATAAATACCCTTTTTTACAAATTCCTCCACGGGATAACCTCCCTGGCAGGACCAGTGAAGCTCAATCTTTGCCCGGGGATTGGTCATTTGTGCGCCCAAAGCAAATGCATTGATAGATGCCGGCACACCAAAAATGGGGTAAGAGCCGATATAACCAATATTGTCATTTTCAGACATTGCGCCGGCAATGGCACCGGTAATGAACTTGCCCTCGTAAATGCGGCTGTAATAGGTGCGGACGCTGGAATAAGGTGCATCCACAGAGCAGTTCAGGAAACGGACTTTCGGGTATTTGACCGCCGCTTTCAGTGTCTCCCGGCTATGTTTAGGCGCAGTGGTAAATACCACATCTGCACCATCTGCCACAGCCTGCTTCAAAAGTTCTCCGGTCTGTTCCGGGCTGTCTGCGTGGTAATAGCTGCGCACTGTCACCTGATGGGGCAAAACGGCTTGCAAATACTCTGCGCCCATTTCATGTCCCTTTGCCCAGCCGCTGGTCTCCGGTTCCATTTGGTGAATAAACGCCACATTCAAATGCTCCGGCAAAATGGACAGAAGGATTCCCATCAGTCCGGTTTTACTGCCCTCATCTGCCTGGGTCTCCACCTGCACCGCATCCTCCTTGGATACGGAGATCATATCCTCCCATAGACCTTGCATTGCTTTTTTCAGCCTATCGGCAGACAGTTCGCCCAAATCCTGGAAGGGATAAACCCGCAGCCACAAAAGCAGCGCTTCTTCCACAGAAATATCGGTTTTATCCCCTTTTAAGGACAAAAACGCCTCTTTGAAGTATTGAAAATAGGCACGGAAGGTTTTTTGTTCCCGTTCTGTCCAAGCCTCGCCAGGCTCTTTTCCCAGGAAGGCCAGCAGCTTTGCATAGTTTCCAGGTTGACGGAACTGAACGGCATAAATACCGGATGCCTTATAAAACTCCAGGAATTCATAATATGCCTTAATTTCCGGCGCATCGCTTTCTTCGGGAAGCACTCTCAATACCCGTCCGGGAATTCTTGGCGCATCAAAATAGCGCAGGACACTGACTCGCTTATTTCCTTCCTGCACATAGAAGTTACCCAAATATTCATAGCACAAAATAGGCTCACGGATGCCCTCATCTGATAAATGTGCGGCACATAAACTGACCCATTTGAAGGCAAACTCCGTAGTTGCAGAAAGCAAAGGCTTAAAGCTGGGTGTAAAGGCAGAAATACGACCTGCAGTTTTTGTGCCTACAATTCGATCAGCCGGGATTTCGATAATGCCAATATCCTGTACCAGATTGGTGGCATCGCTGCCTATGATCTCATCCAGCACCAGCGGATATGGCTCCAAGCCTTTTTGCATCAGCTCTTTATATTCCTTCTGCCCTTGTTTCAGCGCTTGGGCATAG
>JAEIGA010006729.1_pt1 | contig 17494 bp, 14 predicted proteins | sample 9270691 | NCBI WGS metagenome assembly JAEIGA01 (sample SAMN17057246, study PRJNA624740) | gut metagenome | biome: biome; isolation source: fecal sample | host: Bos grunniens | place: China: Xizang | collected 2019 | reverse complement strand
TCAAGGCAAGACTTACCCATCTCCTTTGCAATCCGGGCAACACTCTTGCCTTCATATTGTTCATATCCGGGACCGATATAGGCTATCTGAATATCATCCCATCCGAATCCGAGAAGTACTATGGTAGCGTCGATAAGGATATTCAGTTTCAACTTGTTGAACCAATGACGCTTTTGGGCAGGAGACAAAGCCTGATACCACGCCGGCAATACGACAGTTATGACAGAAACTCCCAGAAGTTCACTGTAGATGTCAAATCCTATATCTACACCTTTATCCCTCAAGTCGTGAAGGATCGACATCAGTTCATCCTTGCATCTGAAAGAGCGTCGTCCGACAAAGATCGCATGTGAATAATGTAATTTCATGCGTGTTCCGGAAGCGATTTCTACAAGCTCATCAAGGGCACGGAGCAGATGCGGACGGCCGAGCAGGGGATAGGTCATAGACACAGCGGAGCATGCTCTAGGATGAACAGTCATCGGTCTGTCGTATTTCTCACATAATCTGGCTACTTCCTTGAGTTCGTCAATTCCAGCATATATACCAGGTTCATACATAAGTCCTAAAGACAGACCGCAGGCACCTTCCTTCAATGCATTTTCCATGATTCCGAGCATTCTCTTGCGCTCAACGTCAGTCAGCGGTCGGTTTTCGTATCCGGCTACGCTTGCCCTTGCGGAACAATGTCCGGCCAGAACAGCAATATTACACGGAGTATTCCCGTCAATTGCAGAAAAGAATTCTGACACGGTCGGGTATACGCCAGTAGTCTTCTGAAAAGAGAACAGGCCACCGCCTACCTTGTCAATATGTTGAGAATCAGACTCAAACCCGACTGCAGACAGTCCGCAGTTTCCGGCGATGAAAGATGTGATTCCCTGACGTATGAATGGCTCAAAATATTTTCCAGGTTCCTGCTTGATTGCAAACCAGTCATTGTGTGAGTGGGCATCAATGAATCCGGACGACAAAGAAAGTCCATTCAGATTTATGATTTCCCATCCATCCTGAGCCTCGATACAATCCTCCACCTTGAGGATCTTATCGTTCTCTACAAGGATATCTCCTTTGAACGGTTCAGCACCGGTTCCATCATAAATCAATGCTTCTTTAAACAGTTTCATGGGGGGTTAGGGTTTAGGTTTCAGTACATTATCTTATTCAGTACGTCCTGTATATGCGGATATACCGGACTGGTCATAGTCCTGTGAGAAGAACTTCTCTGCAGCTTTATTCATATCTTTCTTCCATGGCTGTTCACCATCTGCTCGCTGAACGACCCACATACGCAGTTCCTTCTTGTGGTAGTTTACGGAGCAGTTTGTGCCCCAGGCACCTCCATGTCCAAACCAGCCGTCTTCAGTATCTTCTACAGGTGCGTGCAGACCGATAGAATATCCTCCTAATTTTGCAGGTCTTGTACTTACTGCAAGCAGGTTCTTTACAGTCTCCTCCTTCAGGATACGGACACCATTTTCTCCAAGTCCAAGATTCATGAGCATCTTATAGAACTTAAGCTGGTCATTGGCTGTTGTCCAAAGACCGGCTCCTGCAGACGCAAAGACATGGTCATCGTTGTATGGACGCTGCTCCCATTCCATTTCCTCCACCCAAACTGCCGGAGCATTTTCCTTATATTCATATAATTCTATCTTATTCCTGATCTGTTTGTCTGTAGGCCAGAACCACGTATCCTTCATGCCGAGAGGATCAAGGACTTCCTTCTTGAGATAATCTTCCCATCTCATGCCTGTGATAACTTCAACAATAGCTGCGCCTATATCAATACCAGTATTGGAATATCTTACATCTGTACCAGGTTCAAAACGCAGCGGTGACTCTGCTGCAACTGCCGCAACCTGACGTACTCGTGCTCCACCTGACCATCCTCCGCCTCTTACATCTTTACGTTTTACGCTCGCTTCAAATGGGAAACCTCCGGTATGATTCATGACCATGCGTACTGTAAGCACATTTTTCGCCTTGCGGAGCACCATGGTGCTATCTGTCTTTTCTACACGAACCCAGAGGGTCTTGAATTCCGGAAGATATTTGGAAACCGGATCTTCAAGTGACAATTTTCCTTCCTCTATGAGTTTCGCAATAGTCACTCCGCAGAATCCCTTTGTCTGAGAGCACTGCATGAAGGCACTGTTCATGGTAATAGGGCGTCTACTGGCGACATCCGCATATCCGATGCAGCATGTTTCCTGAACACCGTCTTTATAAAGAACACTGATTGCTCCAGGAAGCTGACCGCTTTCAACATATTCCTGCAGAGCTTCTTTAGCGAATTCTGTCTTTGAAGGTGTGACCTTTGTCCTTGCCTCTGAAACCTGGCAGAAGAATACCATCATTAAGGCAATACATGATACTTTGTAGATTCTTTTCATGATATTATGACTAATTTTAATTGTATTCTGAAAAATTTCACGTAGACAAAATAAGCAATTTAAGATGCTGTTCTTCAGCAACTGCTTCTCGAAATAATTTAAAAAGTCCATTTAGCACCGATAGCCGGCAGAGCATAAAAACCTTTGCCGGCAAAATTTGCGGATAACTCAACCTCTCCACCGAGGCTGAGACCGATATTTTCCCATCCTTTGATCTTATTCAGATTAACCCAGAACTGCGGCTCGGATATAAATATGAATTCCGTTCCCTGCCATGGTCTTGCTTCCCGCCAGAAATCGAAGAATCCGCTGAAAGAGCACCAACCATTGGCGAAACTGATTCCCCAGACACCGGTGATCTGGAAGTTATTCACCTGTGGTCTTCCTGATAGTCCTATTGTTCCGGGTATAGCCTTGTATAAAGCTGATAAAGACCATGTCTTGGAGAAATCCTTTGAGTGTCCTGAATAGGTGAGACCTGCCAACCAGGAGTTATTGAATGAGCCTGCGGCAGTATTCAGACCTCCGTTATATTCTAAATGTGCTGAAAGCCAATTCCAGTCAGTTTCTGTCCATAAGCAGAATTCACGAGCTATTTCCCAATAGGCTCCTGTTGTCTTCGGAGAATAATCCATATCTACGAAAAAGTATGTGCTTCCGAACGAATCCGGACGGAACATCTCTACAGTTGAAGTAACGCAGTTGCGTCCTGTGTCATAAAGGAGCTGGATATTCTGAGCCTTGATTTCAATCGTCTGAATTAATGACAGAGCGATAACAATGAATACTGATAATCTTTTCATAAGTCAAGCAAATATATGCAAATATGGCAATATTTTTCGTAATTCATCATATCTGATTGATTAGAATGTCACCATGGTATAGTATATGATTTACCGGATCATGTCATTAAATCAAATGCTATGAGTAAAGGTAATTCATTATTATGTTTTCTGGCAGGTGCTTTCGCAGCACTTCTTCTTGCTCCGGATTCCGGTGAAAATACACGGGCCAGGATCAGGCATGGAGCATCAGAATTTGCAGGTAAAGCCAGAGGAAAGATTGACGAAAGTCTGGAGATCATCGAGAATGCTTTAGATGAGAAATAATGAGCGGAAAAAGTAATCTATTGACCATCATGTCCTCTGTAATAGGGGATTACCTCAATCAGAGGACAGATGATCTCAAGAAAAACATCATCTCCGGACTTGCAGCCGGATTCAGCAGGCTTCTTGTCATTATAGTCATTGCCCTGCTACTTCTCCTTGTGCTGGCAACTGTTGCTTACGCAGTAATGATACTTCTTGCAGAAGCTTTAGGAAGTCTTTGGGGAGCCGCGTTAATTGTAGCAGGTGGCTTTCTGACAGTCACCTCCATACTCTTCTTCATGAGAAAAAGGCTCTTCATCAACATGTTCACGAATCTTCTGACAGAAATCATGTACACAGAATCTACAGATGACAGTTGGAAGTCATTCCTGCTGATACTAGTACGCGACCTGCGTAGGAATCTTAATGATAGAAGCTGATTAATGTCAGAAATCAATGCTTACCTTAAGCATTGCATTCACCGGAGCCTGAGGATATATTCCCGTTTGTGTATAGAAACTGTCTTCATTCTTAAAATATGCCCTCCACAACCAGGCATCTGCATAATAATGATGATTGAAGAGATTGTGTACATGGAGAGATACCTTCATGCGGGAGTATTCATATCCTACGGAAAGATCTGATACGAAATAAGCAGGAATAGACCGGTCTTTGGATGAGGTGTTGTCATAATACTGCCTTCCGACATATTTTCCCGTCAGACCTGCATATACGGACTTCAATGACCCCGACATGTTTACAAAAGGTCTGAATGTCACTGCCGCCATACCCACGAGCGACGGAGACATGAGGATATCAGTATTTCTATAGTCCACCTTATGCTGACCGAGATAGTTCCAGTCATTCATGTTGTCATACATTTCATAATAAGCCGTATATTGACGTATCTTATTGGTTGACAGGGTTATATTTCCACCTATCTGAAGCCATGGTAAAGCATTCCATGATGCTGACAGTTCAACTCCGCGTCTCCAGCTGCGAGGAACATTCTCCTTGATCGCATATCCTACATCGCTGAGTTTGCCGGTTTCTATAAGCATGTCCCAATACTCCATCAGATATATATTGGCAGAAATGGACAGATTTTCAGCAGAATATTCGTAGCCGGCCTCTATATCGAGCATCTTCTCCGGTCTTATATCCACCCCTCTGCCGTCAACACCAGCATCCAATACCTTGTTTGCGTCAAGAATCAGTTCCTTTATGTCGCTTCTGCCCGGTTCACGATGCCCAAGGGCAGCAGATGCATAGACACGGGATGTTCTGCTCCAACGATAGGATAGTCCGGCTCGTGGATTGAAGAAATGCCAGTCGGCTTTATGATCGAGCAGGACACCATCATTTTCCGGTCCGGACATATCAAGCCACACGCCTCTGTACTGCAGGTCTGCAAAAGTTGTCAGACGCTCACCCAAAAGCAGTTCTCCTCGCACAAATACATTCGCATCATGTTTCAGTCCACGGTTAAGATACCACTGATGTCCATCATAATCATACGAGTCTCCCAATATATTGTTCCACAGTACATTTCCGATATGATCACCATCGTATCGAGATACACTTATTCCTGATGTCAGGTTCAGGCGTTCAGAACGATATCTCAAATCTGAATTAAGCACGAAATAATCGTTGGCAAGTGCCTCCCGTGTAATGAAATCACCTGTACTCTGTTCTATACCGTCTATCACAGGATTCTTCAGGAGATAAGTGGAGAAGAGGTCAGAAGCCTTATAGTTTTCGTAATAACCGTCACCACGCGTATAATTGAATGTACTGCTCCATGCAAGCCTGTCAGTCAATGATCGGGTATAGTTCAGCTGCAGATGATGCTGTTCATAATTATCTGTTTCATTGTCATAATAATGTACATTGCCATACTGGTCATAATATTCTCCTGCACGATTATATCTGCGGTCTATGGCATATTGTTCCGGACTGATGCCCTCCCAGGTTATTCCTGTTCTCTGTGAACCCATAAGGTAAGTCATACGAACGGAATTCCTTTCATCCATCCAGCCGAGCACCGCCATGGCAGAATGTACATCGGCAAAGGCATTTCTGATATATCCGTCAGTGAGTCCTCGTGAATATGCCGCATTGAAATAGATTCCTGACTTTGTAAGACCCGTACCGACAGCGAATGTGCCCATGAAGGTGTCGTATGATCCGAGAGACAGTTCTGCAGAAGCAAAATGATCGGGGCTGACAGAAGCAGTACTCATGTTCACACTTGCTCCGAATGCTCCTGCACCGTTAGCAGATGTTCCGAGACCTCTCTGCAACTGGACACTTGAAATCATGGAAGATAAAGCAGGTATATTAACCCAGAATACCTCCTGGGATTCGGCATCATTCAGAGTGATGCCGTTCAAGGTTACATTTATCTGTGAACCTTTTGAACCACGGACAGTCATCTTTGAGTATCCGAGTCCTGTTCCACCCTCATTGACGGCAATTACAGATGGCTGTAATGCCATATTCATAGGCAGCGAATTCAAGGGATTAGAACGGCGGAGTTCCTCTATACCGACCATTGTGAATGTTACAGGCGTATCAGATCCTGCACGTGATGATGAGACTACAATACTGTCCAGTCTCTCGACCTTTTCAAAGGCCGCTTCTTTCTCCATACCTTGTACGGAAAAAGGGATCAGCGAACTTAGCGCTGCAAAAAATAAAAAACCTCGCATAATGTATGCACATTTATGCAAGGGGAGTGCGACATAAATCGCACATGAGATTCTGCGTCCCTACGCCGGCATTATCCGGATCAGGTTCATGGGTATGATCTCAGCCCGGTCTCCCGGACACCCCTGCAATTATTATAAACCAAGTCGTATCAATGACCTGTCATTCTCTTGTCTTTTGCCTGATTTCTGTTTGAATGAATTGAAGTTATATGAAATTCCCAACCAGAGCATCCGGCTTTTGTTCCTGCTGATATTTGTGAGCGCAAAGATATTGTTTTTTGACGATATTTTCCACTCTGCTGTATCAAAAATGTCTGTCACCAGCAAGGTAAATGTCATAGCTCCCTTCATAAGTCTCTGTTTGAATCCTATATTCATATAGTGCGTCAGAGAGGTAGTAAGCTGAGGGAAATATTGTGGAGTAGTGAGGAAATATTGACATTGGAGATCTCCTCCCTTCCAGAGTACGAAATCAAGAGCCACATTACTGTTGCATGTGACACCTTTATTTGATATCTCCGCACCATTGAATTCCCCGGTTGAAGATGTGTAATAAGTATTTGCCATCAAGGCCACATTCATCCAATATACAGGGTCAAAACGCAATGAGAAGTCCAGACCAGACTTGAAGTCGGAGGCAGCATTGACATAGGTGGTGATAAGCCTGTTCTCGTCAATCATTGTTATCTGGGAGATGTAATCAGAAGTGTAGTTGACATATCCGTTGGCAAACAGATTGAACGATCCTCTTCCAAATTTGTAACTGAGGTCAAATTTTGTGGATTTCTCCGGCTTCAGATGCATGTTTCCCTGTTCATATGTGATTGCGTCCACCATGCTCATATACGGATTGAGCTGTGGATAGGTCGGACGGCCTATACGACGGGAAAGGGCAAGGGAAAGGTTCTGCCCCTCGGACAGATTGTATGAACCCGAAATGCTTGGTGCCAGAAAGAATGAATTGTTCCTGATATCAATATCATCGTGACTGCTGTTCAGGGTGACAGTGCTGAATTCACCTCGAAGACCGGCCTTATATGTGAATTTCTTTCCGATACGGGAAGAGAACATTGCATAGGCTGCCGGCACAAGTTCGGTGTGAAGCAGATCATTGCTGAGACTCTCTGAATAGATCCAGTCATTGTCAACTGATTCATAGAACTGATGATAGATGTCATTGCTTCTATATGTCACCTTGGCACCTGCCGCCAATGTACCGCAATTGAATTTATACTTATAATCTGCACCAAGTGATGTTATAAAAGGACTTCCACCAGAATTGGAGCGATTGGTCATTGTATTGTCCAGATAATAATATGATGGTCTGTGTCCCCAGATCTTGGATATGGATCCTTTTATGGAAATATCTGAAATTTCCGGTTTTATTACATGCGTATATGCTATTGAGCCTTCTATGTTTTCACGGTTCCACGTCACATCATTATGCCTGAATTCCTCTGACGACAAATCATTTACAGCAGATTTACTGTGGAGATTCTGGCGGATGTTTATGCGTGGAATGATGCACTTGAGGTCTACGCTCAATCTGTTGCGGGGATTCATGCGGAAGTCAGCCCCCAAGGTTATGTTATTGTTGTATGTATATCTGTCCGTCAGCATTGTCTGATATACATCCTTTCCTGAAGAATATATATAACGCTGGAGAGATGTGTTTATCAGATCATCTTCATACTTGGTATTATAACTGAACCTATAGGAAGATTTCGGAGTGTTATATGCGAATGCGGCATTTGCAGTCACGAAATGATTGAATCCATAGTTCGCAGCCAATATGCCGCTGAAACCTTGTGCTGAAGTCTTTTTAGATATGATATTGATGATTCCTCCGGTACCGGATGCATCATGGGAAGCATCAGGATTCGTTATGATCTCTATGCTTTTTATATTACCTGCTGGTATGGTTGAGAGGTCTGTCGATGTGGTTGGGACTCCATCAATCATTATGAGGACATTAGAATTGCCTCTTATTGATATCTTGTCGTTGGAAATGGTTACAGCAGATGCAGATTTCAATATGTCAAGTGCAGTACCCTTATCAGCCATCATATTGGATGACGCATTTATTGTGGTGCGTTCCACAGAAGACTTGCTCGTAACGGTTTTGGCCGACACCACTGTCGCCTCAATGGATAGTACTTTATCGAGAATTCCGCTTGTATCCCTGCTGTGTTCAATCTGCTGTGCATTTGCAAAGAATGGCAACAGGAATATTCCCAAGCTGACGATAATGGTCTGAAGATTATTTTGTGCTTTCATTTTACTATCTGGAAAATAATCGCAAAAATAAAGAAATTATGAATAGTTGTAATGTTTTTATATTGATAATATTGAAATTTCAGCATTACTTATATCTTTGCATTACAGTAATGCGGGGCTGAACTTTCATCCTCATAAAATTGTGTCAGATGATTATTAAGAGAATCTTACTTTTTGCGGCCATAATGGTCTTTTGTCCTTTGCTTGATGCACAGACCATCGTTTCTTACGAAAAACCATCTAAAAAAGACTTTGTCAAAGCTGTTGATGCAGTACTTTCAAAGACAGAATGTACAGTTTCCGATATGGATGAAAGGCTGAAGTCAATGGGAATCATCCAGCGCGAACTCAATAATTTTACATCACAGCAATGGCGCGATTATAACTCACTCACAAAGAAAAGAGAAATCGCTTCATCAGAGAAAGAGGGGACTTTGTACTTCTATATCAAGGCCATGAAGAAGGTCCTTAAAGAACTTGACAAGACAGTTGTGGCTCCTGGTCAGGTGGTCATGTGGAATCTTTACAACATGGGTTACATCATAAAGACTCCGTCACATACTTTTGCGGTTGACCTTATTCACAAGCACATTGACAAGTTTGCCGGACATCTGGATTTTACACTCATAACCCACATGCACCGTGACCACGGCTCAATGAATGAATTCAAGGCCTTTGCTGATGCCGGAATACCTGTCTATGCTGGTTATATGCCATCGGAGAAACCGGAGAATCTTGACTGGAGATATCTAGAAGAAGGAGATTCGTTTACCGTAGGCAAGATATCGATAAACACAAGAAGGGTAGACCATTCGAGGAAAAAAGACGGTTTCAAAATAGTTACTTCCTATGAGATCGACTGCGGTGACGACACCGGACATACTGTGATCTTCCATTCAGGAGACGGACGCAACTACGAGCAGCTCGATCCGCAGAAGCCTGTGGATTTCTTCATATTCCATTCGTCTGTAGGACTTAACATACAGAAAGCCATCGAGAAAGTTCAGCCGAAGTTCGCTGTATTTTCCCACGGATGGGAAATGGGACACAGTGCTGAAAGATTCCGCTGGACCATCGATGACCTTGTAAAGATATCAGCTTCAATCACCGGATTTCCGAATGACAGGAAACTTCTCCCATGCTGGGGCGAGAAGATAACCTACAAGAAAGACTGAATCATCATGACAATTTCTGCAGGTCCTCACCGGTAGGACTCTGGAATACCTTCAGGCCGAAGATGTTGAGCATGGCAAGTACATGGTCGAAAACCTCCGCCTGAAGGTGTTCATATTTGAGCCATGCAGTACTTGCAGAAAAGAAATACAGTTCTATAGGCATTCCTTGAGCAGTCGGCTGAAGTTGACGCACGGTCAGTATCAGTTCCTGATTGACTTTAGGATGATGGCGCAGGTAATATTCGATATAATGACGGAATATATACAGATTCACCACTTTATTGCCGGTCGCCTCAAAACTTTCCATCCACGGCTGCTGCATGAAATCTGCCATCTCGTCATCAGTACAGAAGCGTACTGTGTTCATGTCAATGTTGATTGACCTCTTGACACGCCTGCCTCCGATATCAAACATTCCTCTCCAGTTCTGGAAAGAGTCATTCACAAGTGCATATGGAGGTACTGTAGTAATGGTCTTGTCCCAGTTCTGTACCTTGACAGTGGTGAGATTCACCTCAAGTACATCACCGTCGGCACCATATTTCGGCATTGTAATCCAATCTCCGGGACGCAGCATGTCATTGGCCATAAGTTGAATGCCTGCCACCAGTCCCTTTATAGTGTCCTGAAATACAAGCATCAGGATAGCAGTTCCGGCTCCAAGACCAGTAAGGATGGCAATGGGATTCTTATCAATAAGCGTACTTATGACGATAATTGTTCCGATGCATATCACTACCAGTTTTATCATCTGGTAAAAGCCCTTCAGAGTATGGCTCTTCAGCTTTTCATGCTCACTGGTAATTGAATATATTGACGAAATGAAGGCACAGGCAAGCTTCACGCACACTACCGTAATGTATATCCAGCAGAGTTTGAATACAAAAGACGGTATGGAATTATCACCAAATATCAGAGGAAGGGAAATATACACAGCAATAGGCGGAATAAGATTGCAGATATTCTTCAGAACATCATCACTCAAAAGATAATTGTCCCAATCCGACTCTGTCTTGGCCGTGAACTTATGAATGAGCGGTACTATCAGTTTCCTGCACACTCTGTCAACAATTATTGCAATCAGATAAATCCCCAGAACAGCGCAGACACGAAAAACAAGAAGCGACTTTTCCTCTCCAAGACCAAGCTGCATTAGCCAACTCATGTACATATTATCCATAGTATAAATTTACTTTCAATGTGGTTCAACAAGTCTCAAAGTTAGATAAAAACTTGTAAAGACCTTGATGAAATTGTGTAAATTTGCGGCTCCAAACATGATTCCGGATGTTACACATAAGAGTTATAATGCAAAAACTGTTCAAACGATACATAATAGATGCCTTGAGTCATATGGCAATGGGTCTCTTCTGCTCACTGATACTCGGACTGATAATCGGTCAGCTTGCAAAGATCCCGGGACTTGATTTCCTGCTTTTCATATCTGAAGCGCTGTCAGCAAAATCACCGCTTGTCGGTGCCTGCATAGGTCTGGCAATCGCATACGGAATGTCATGTGCTCCGCTTGTCATCATATCGTCAGCTGTTACTGGTGCTTTAGGATATCAGTTCGGAGGTCCGGTAGGTGCATATCTTGCCGTGATAGTTTCTGCAGAAGCAGGTATGCTCATTTCAAAAAGGACACCTGTTGATATAATCCTCACTCCGTTGGTTACAATAGTTGTGGGAGGACTTCTGGCAAAGCATTGCTGCTCACCGATCAATGATTTCATGCTGTATCTCGGTTCAGTTATAAACGAGGCCACCAAACTCAGTCCGTTCATGATGGGAATTACTGTGTCTGTACTGGTGGGATGCGCACTGACATTGCCTATAAGTTCGGCAGCAATATGCGTAATGCTTGGAATAGACGGTCTTGCTGCAGGTGCAGCCACAGCCGGATGCTGTGCGCAGATGATAGGGTTCGCAGTGATCAGTTATAAGGACAATGGACTTGGGGGGCTGCTTTCGCAAGGACTCGGCACATCCATGCTCCAGATCGGAAACATATTCAGGAAGCCTGTGATATGGCTGGCACCTACTCTGACATCAGCTATTCTCGGTCCGGTATCTACTGTGTGGTTACAGATGAGCAACAATTCTTTAGGCGCCGGAATGGGTACTGCAGGTCTTGTAGGACCATTGGCGGCATACGCTACCATGATTGACCAGGGTGCCGCTTCAGGTCCACTCGTAATCAAGATAATTTCACTTTACTTTATTGCACCGGCAGTCATAAGCCTATGTATCCATTTAATGATGAAGAAGGCTGGAATCGTCAAGACGGGAGATATGAAACTCGGCAGATAATACAGCAAGGGTAGCGCACAACAGACTTTTCTTTATTTTTTGTAAATTTGCAGTTTAAACAGATATAATATGACAGATATTCCAAAGTGCCCGAAATGCGGCAGCGATTTTACTTATTTCGACGGTTCCCTTTTTGTATGCCCTGACTGTTCGCATGAGTTCAACCTTACAGATGAACATGAAGAAGCAGCAGATGTTGCAAAGGACAGCAATGGTGCAGAACTCTTTGACGGAGATGCCGTAACAGTAATTAAGGACTTGAAAGTCAAGGGTTCATCAATGGTTATCAAAAGAGGTACTAAAGTTAAAAGCATCAGACTTACTGAGAACCCTGAAGAGGTTGACTGCAAGATTGACGGCAGCAGCATAGTCCTCAAGACCTGTTTCCTTAAGAAATAAGAATGAAGATCCTCTGGCTGGATATAAACAGTTCCTACTCACATTCATCAGTCGCCCTTCCTGCAATTCATGCACAGGTAAGTGACAGAAGTGAGTGGGAATGGTTTGTTGTCAGGGGTACTATAAATGACGATCCAGGGGCATTGGCAACGGCTGTCGCTGAACATGAGCCGGATATCATAGCTGCAACATTCTGGCTTTTCACGCACAGGATGCAGATTGAGGTTCTTTCCCGTGCAGTCCAGCTTCTTCCCAAGACTATGATAGTATGTGGTGGACCTGAATTCCTTGGGGACAACGAGACTTTTCTGCGTCAGAACAGGTTCATATCTGCCGTCATCAGAGGCGAAGGTGAGGAATCTCTGCCCAAATTCCTGAACTCATTAGAAGGCAGTCATGCATGGCAGGAGATTGAAGGACTTTGCTGGATAGATTCAGAAGATAATGGATACCACGACAACGGAATTGCGAAAGTTATGGATTTTGCATCGTTGAAATATCCGGAAGAAAGCTGTTTCTTCAAATGGGACAAACCATTCGTGCAACTTGAAACCACAAGAGGATGCTTCAACACATGTTCATTCTGCGTAAGCGGTGGTGAAAAACCGGTCAGATACCAGTCACTTGACCAAGTGGCCTCAAGACTTGAAAACATATATGCACACGGTATAAAAGACATCAGGGTGCTTGACAGGACCTTTAATCATGACACTGTGCGTGCCTGCGAGATGCTTGACCTGTTTGCAAAGTATGAAGGTAAGATGAGGTTTCATCTTGAAATACACCCATCGCTACTGTCAGATACCCTTAAGGCAAAGTTGTCATCACTTCCAAAAGGTCTCCTGCATCTGGAAGCGGGCATTCAGAGTCTTGATTCGAAGGTGCTGGAGGAGTCCGGACGTAAAGGTAGCCTGAAATCGTCTCTGGACGGGCTTACATTCCTCTGTTCACTTGACAATGTGGAAACTCATGCAGATCTGATAGCAGGACTGCCATCATATAGTCTTGAAATGCTCTATTCCGATATCATGACGTTAATGAAAATCGGTGTAGATGAACTTCAGATAGAGTCACTTAAAGTATTGCCAGGCACGCAGTTCAGGATGCAGTCCAATGTGCTTGAACTTAAATTTTCACCATTGCCGCCATACGAAATACTCATGACCTGGTCTATGTCGGCATCAGACATTAAGATGGCCATGAATATTTCAAGGGCGGTCGATTTTTATTACAACTGCAAGGCATGGCAAGCTACATTCAGAAATCTTGTAATATCTGATCCGGCATTCCTCATGTCTTTCACAGCATACCTGAAAGATATAATGGTTCTCGACTCGCCACTCAGTCAGGAAAGAAGGGGAGTCATTCTTTATGAATATTGCAGAAACCAATATCCGGACAAGATGAAAGATATATCGATCGCATGGATTCAAGCTGGATTCTCACTGAAGAAGGAACCTGCAGGAAATGTCGTGAAGATAAAAGATACGGAAGCATATCTTACCGGATCACACTCATGCATGAATATTATTTCTGGCGATTATAATCCAACTGACAGGCACTATCTTTTTACATGTGCTGACATGAAAATACTTTTCGGCTATGACTCCGAAAATCATCACCCAGCTCCAATATTTATGGCTGAAATCGGTTGATTTTCACCCCTTTTTTAGCAATTTTAAGCCTAACAAAAATGTTATAATGCATAACTCTTTTGTTTTGTTTGCGCTATATCAAACCTTTACAAAACAATTGGCTGATTAAACCTCGCAAAGGTTATAACTCACTTTGCCACAAAGGTTCAAGTGCCAACATTCATTGTCATCCTGAACGAAGTGAAGGATCTGTACTGCTAAAATCTCACCGAATATACCATCTTCAATTTTGATATATAAATATAATATGGTAGATTTGCTCTGTTATAAACTACACACTGAAAACATGAAAAGGATTACATTTCTTTTTGCCTGTATCATTACAATATACAGCAGCATGCAGGTCTATGCCTGGGGCCCGAAAGGACACGATATCGTAGCGGCAATCGCCGAACAGAATCTGACAAAAAAGACGAAGAAAGCACTTGACAAGATTCTTGAAGGAAAGTCAATCGTATACTACTCTTCATGGATGGACAACATTCAGAATTCTCCAAACTGGAAGAACGGTTACGACAAGACAAAGACATGGCATTATGCCAATGTAGACAAAGGTCTTACATACGAGACCATGGAGAAGAATAAGAAAGGAGATGTCCTTACAGGTCTCGAATTTCTCGTAAACGAACTTACTGTAAACTTTGACAACCTTTCAGACAGCCTTAAGCAGGATTATGTAAAGATGGTTGTCCATATGGTCGGTGACATGCACTGTCCTATGCATGCAGGAAGATCGACAGATAGAGGAGGCAATGGAAAGAATGTCAAATGGTTCGGTCAAAAAACAAACCTTCATTCGGTCTGGGACAGCAAGATGATCGATTCTGCCCGCAAATGGAGCTACACAGAGTGGGTGAATCATCTTGACAGAAAGGATAAGAAGTACAAGAAAGCAATAGTTCAGGGCACATATCAGGACTGGTTCGCAGAAACAGTTGCAAGGGCTGAAGAACTCTATGAATACGCTGAAAGACAGGGAGATGAGGTACCGAACTTCTCATATCAGTATGTATATGACTTCTCTCCGCTCCTTGAAAACAGACTTCAGACCGGCGGTTACCGTCTGGCACACGTTCTTAATACAATTTTTAATTAAATATATCTATGACACTTATTGAAAGTATAATCGCACGCGCTAAATCAAACAAACAGCGCATTGTACTCCCTGAATCACTCGAGGAGCGTACCCTTACAGCAGCAGATCTCTGCCTTGCTGACGATATCGCAGACATTATCCTTATCGGAAATCCTGACGAGATCTTCGCTCTGGCTGACAAGCTTGGTCTGAAGAATATCGGCAAGGCTACAATCATCGATCCGGCAACAAGCGAGAAGACTGCAGAGTATGCAAACCTCCTTTATGAACTCCGTAAAAACAAGGGCATGACCCCAGAAAAGGCTGCTCAGCAGGTTCTTGACCCACTTTACTTCGGTTGCCTTATAATCAAGAGCGGAGATGCTGACGGACAGATCAGTGGAGCTCTCTCAACTACCGGTGACACACTTCGTCCTGCACTCCAGATCATCAAGTGCGCTCCTGGTATCACATGCGTGAGCGGTGCTATGCTTATGATCACTCAGACTCCTCAGTATGGTGAGAACGGTGTTCTCGTTATCGGTGATGTAGCTGTAACACCTATGCCTGATGCGGCTCAGCTTGCTCAGATTGCGGTTTGTACAGCTCAGACAGCAAAGAGCGTAGCAGGATTTGCAGATCCAAAGGTTGCAATGCTTTCTTTCTCTACAAAGGGATCAGCCAAACACGAAGTTGTTGATAAGGTTATCGAGGCGACAAGACTTGCCAAGGAACTCGCTCCAGATCTTAAGGTAGAAGGCGAACTTCAGGCAGATGCAGCCCTCGTTCCATCAGTGGGTCAGAGCAAAGCTCCAGGTTCAGAGATCGCAGGACATGCAAATGTACTTGTATTCCCATGCCTTGAGGTTGGTAACATCGCCTACAAGCTCGTACAGAGACTTGGAAACGCAGATGCTATCGGACCTATCCTTCAGGGTATCGCACGTCCGGTAAACGACCTCAGCCGCGGATGTTCAGTTGATGACATCTACAAGATGGTGGCAATCACTGCATGCCAGGCCATGGATGCTAAATAATAACTTTAGACATACTATAAAATAAGGCTATAACTCAACAGGTTATAGCCTTATTTGTTTCTGCGGAATCTCCAGCCGACACCAAACATGAGATTATGCGAATAAAGTACTGTACTGAGGCGATATCCTACATTCAGATAAAGTTGTTCATTTACAAAAGCTTTAAGCATAAAGATGCCATACAGTCCGGTAAGATCAGACCCGGCATAGCTGAAATTATATCCGGCACCTATATTTACAGCAAATATCGGCATTCTTAGTTCACCTCTTACCGATGCTCCTACGGCAACCTGTTCAATAAAAGAAGGGTAGGAATACGAAATGATTTTTTCTTCATTGACAGTTGTATTGAGATTTGCACTCCTGTCATAGATAAAGTCAATGGATGGCCCGAAGCTTAACGATTTATTTAGATGATACAATGGATTAAGCTGTATACCAGATATTAAGAATGGCTTATTTATCATATGAAGATCTAAACCTATAATCATCCTGTCAGCCCTCCAAGCACCAAAAGCAGTCAGATCATAAGTAACCTTATCAGCAAAACTTTCATCCTGATCATCACGCACAAACAGGAGAGGGCAGATGTCAGCTTGGCTGTTCCTACCGAAACACATTCTTGTACCGACCCTGAAATTGACCGTATTTGCCCCTCCGTTAGGGAATGTAGTATCTCCATTCGAGTAATGTGTGTATTCCGGACCGATCTGCACATCCCAAAGATCATTGAGCCTCCAACGCAAAAACATACCCACATTTATATATATGTTCAGTCTCGACCCGGTCAGAAGATAGTCATTCGGTTTCCATCCTGCAGAAAGTCCGAGATTCCACTCGTAGTCAAGAGTCAACCTGTCACAAAGACGAGCGACAGGAGCACCTTGAAACAGATATACACTGACAGGAGTTCCAAGTGCATCATGTGCGAGAAATGTCTGCACACCAATACCGGCCCCCTGATAGGCTCCCGGATACATGCTTCCGAGAACTGATTCCGGAGAAAATGAAAAAGAATAGTTCAGATGAGCGGAACCTCCTGACCTCAAAGGCCTTCCCAATGGATTATATCCATTATAGAATCCATGAGTCGGCACAATATATGACGGCCTTACATTCACCCCCACAGCATGCTCCAATGCATTATCCCGTGCAGAAGCAAGGATGCATCCGAACATAAGGCAAAATGCTGCTATGTATGCGTTCTTTTTCATTCAGAGTACAAACCTTAGATTTGCAGCGTAGTTTTCTGCATCAAGGTTTGTATGACAAAATTAGTAAATTTATGCCGATAATGAAAGTTTAACCAAGGACAATGGAGCCGGGCGGTTCTCAATTTGTACAAATGGGCAAGACCCGATTATCTTTTTT
>JAEIGA010006728.1_pt1 | contig 17495 bp, 12 predicted proteins | sample 9270691 | NCBI WGS metagenome assembly JAEIGA01 (sample SAMN17057246, study PRJNA624740) | gut metagenome | biome: biome; isolation source: fecal sample | host: Bos grunniens | place: China: Xizang | collected 2019 | reverse complement strand
TGAGGCCTTGTTTTGTGACATTACTCGAGAGTTGTCCCAATGTAATATTAGTTGTACAGATCGCAAAGCTTTTAAGGAATCTATGCGGGATAGATCTATTGAAAGAACCTATGCACATTAGGGCGTGCCACCCCTATATTTAGCAAATATTAAGCCTAAAAGGCTTAAGCCTTCACATAATTGCGAATAAGTTTTGTTATCTCCTCCAACTCCTCTACATCCTCATCACCGAGCGAAGCGTTACGCTCCGAGGTAAGACTAAGTATCGAGTATCGCAATGCTGCCATCGCCAAACGATCCTCGCTACCAAACTGAGGCACACGGTTGAACTCAGCGATAGTCTCATTCAGACGCTTAGCAGCTACACGGTAAAGCTCCTCATTTGCAACATCCACAGTCATAGGATAGCTCTTACCAGCTATAGATATGTTTATCTTGACCTTCTTATCCATACCCACTGTATATATTAGTCTACCCTACTCTTAGTTACCCTCCTGCTGATGTTTCACAGCATCAATACAACGGTCAATCTCCCGCAATAAATTGTTGACTCGTTGCCTTGCACGCTCAACGTTACCCCCAGCACCTGCCATGACTCCAGATAGCTCCTTACTCTTTACGCGCTCCTCAAGCTCGCGCACACGCATCTCCAAGGCTCGCTTCTCTGCAAGAAGTCTGTCGCGCTCAGCAATAAGCTCACGACACTCCTTAGAGCTCTTTTCGTGCGATGCTATGAGGTTTTCCACCTGCTCGCGTAGTAGTTTTATGATATCTTTCTTCGCCATATACAACCTCGCAACGGGTTTAACAGCACAAATATAATTAAAATAACGATATATGCAAAACTTTTACACCCGAAAAACGCATCTATCACTACTACAATATCTCAGCATACAAATCGTAGTCCTCGGCATCCGTAACCGCCACATCGTAGAAACGACCACGGTACAAGCGCTTGCCGAAGCTCTCCACGATAATCTCCTGATCCACCTCTGGAGAGTCGTACTCCGAGCGACCGATATAGAAATCACCCTCCTTACGGTCGATTATAACGCGCATCTTCTGACCTATGCGCTTAGCGTTGTTCTCCAATGATATACGCTCCTGAAGGCGCATAATGGCATCTACACGCTCCTGCTTAGTCTGCTCAGGCACATCGTCCGAGAGACGTGTTGCTGAGTATGTACCCTCCTCCTCAGAGTAGGCAAAGACGCCCAAGCGGTCGAACTTAGTCTCACGCACAAACTCCACCAACTCCGCAAAATCTGCCTCACTCTCAGTAGGATAGCCAACAAGAAGGGTTGTGCGCAAAGCGATATCTGGGATAGCCGTACGAAGCTTCTTAATAAGGTTTACCGCCTCCTCCTTGGTATGACGACGCTTCATGGCTGCAAGCTGGTTATCCGAGATATGCTGGAATGGAATATCAAGATACTTGCAAATCTTCTTCTCGCTCGCCATAACCTCGATAACCTCATCTGGGAAGTCGGTTGGGTAGGCGTAATGCAGACGTATCCACTCAATCTTCTCGATACGACAAAGACGCTTAAGCAACTCCGCCAACTTTCTCTCGCCGTAGATATCTACACCGTAGTAGGTCGTATCCTGCGCAATAACCATAAGCTCTCTTACGCCATTCTCTGCCAATCGCTCAGCCTCAGCGATAAGATCCTCCATAGGCACCGACTTGTGGCGACCACGGATTAGCGGTATGGCGCAGTAGCCACACATCCAGTTACAACCCTCCGAAATCTTGAGATAGGCATAATGCGATGGAGTAGATAGCTCACGCTTGGTCTCATTCTCCTTGCGATACTTCGCACCGAGGCGCTCCACGATGCCTGCCCAGTCGTTCACACCAAAGAAGTCATCTACCTCTGGAAGCTCTGGACGTAGCTCGTCTGCATAGCGCTGCGAGAGGCAACCCACAACAAATAGCTCCTCAATCTTACCCTCGCTCTTAAGCTGCGCGGCACGCAGAATAGTATCTATAGACTCCTGCTTAGCATCACCAATAAAGCCACAAGTGTTGATCACAACGACGTCAGCATCAGTGCGGTCGCTATCGAAGACTATTTTATAGTCCATTGCCGTTAGCTGCGCTGCAAGATGCTCACTATCAACAGTATTCTTTGAACATCCAAGGGTTATAATATTGATCTTTTTCACTTTATATATAATGTATCTTTGTTAGCATATCTTTTATCTGCACTGCCAAATGGTAAGCAAGATTTACAGGGACAGCATTGCCAACCATTTTATATCCATAGTCTACATCGTCGTATATAAACTTGAAATCATCAGGGAAGCCTTGCACTCGTGCCACCTCTCTAACACTCATTCGCCTATACAACGACTCGTGTCCTTCAACAAATTTATGTACATCTTTGGATACCTTAACCATTTTAGGAGCTTGGGGATGCAACTGACACTGACGACCACTTGCCTGAACAGTAAAGGCTACATCTTCCCACCCTTTAACACGATTACGAGACATATACATTGACGAAAATGATCCAACGAAGTACTCGTGATTTGGAACAACACACTCACTACCATTCGTTTTATTCTTCCCCTTTGCAGGTATTGCACTATCTTTCAAATCCCAAATACAATCCTTCAATGTAATTGACTCTGAAAGAGGTGTCGGAAAATTAAATTCAGTTACGCCCAAATCCTTTCTGAAACCAACATAAAATACTCGCAAACGATCCTCTGCCACATTAAAATCCTTAGCATTAAGCATCTGCATATAAACATTATATCCAGCTTCATCAAACATCTTTATAAAGCTATCAACCGCCTCTGAATGTCGAGCAGCCAACATACCGGACACATTTTCTGCTACAAAAAAGGCTGGCTTAACATCTCGCAACACTCTGATATACTCATAGAATAGCTGTCCTCTCGCATCCTTTATTCCGCGCAAAGAGCCAGCCTCACTCCACGATTGACAAGGAGGACCACCTATAATACCATCTACATTGAATGGGAACTCAATAGAAAAAACATTACGAATATCTCCTTCTATCATATTAACATGAGGGAAATTCGCACGAAATGTAGGGATAATCTTCTTATCCCATTCATTAGCTGCTATTGTCGTGAATCCAGCCTTATGGAAACCCAGGTCCAAACCTCCCGCTCCTGAAAAAAGACTAATCAGTGATAGTGTAGGCATAAGTAATTACTTTAGCATTTATCAACTTTGCAGGGTTGTTTGGATCCTTGATTCTCGCATCAACAATCTTCAAATTAGCATTTTCTTTTTCCAACCTCTCTAATTCTGTCCTGTTCTCAAATGAGCTATATTTATGTTCGTTGATTATAGCGACAAAATTGAAATCCGCATCTTCATTTCTGTAGTATGGTGCAAAAACCTTGAATGGACTTTCTATATGCCACATTCCACGCATACGCAAATATGTAATGCCGAGAGGATCTACGTGATTAACTCGACCCAACTCCTTCGTTTCGCCAAGTTTTACACCCTTAATACTCTTTACACCTCGCTTAACAGCATTAAATATTCGCTCATAAGTCTCTTTATCTGCACAGTAATCACAACCATAAACAAACATTAGAGACTTCAAATATCCCCTATTTACAACACCAACAGCATACAGCATATCCTTCTCTGTCCACTCTTCACATTCGCGACAAGCCTTATTTATCATACGGCTGCTCGAATAGAGTTTCGATTTTGGATAACTACTATTAAGTGCTAAACCCGATGTAATTTTGGTAATCTTTTTAACCTCGATTGCATCTCCACCTTTAATCATTATATCTGGTGGGTTATTCGTATTACCCAAATATGAGAAGCATCTTGACAATTGCTCATCACGCAATTGTATATCATTACAGTTTATTGTTCCCGCAAACACATCCTTGATATAATCTTCTAAAGCATCTCCTTCTGCATTTGCGCGATTATTAGCAACAGCATAGGCTCTAACATTATACTGATTATTGCTAACAATTTCGATGATTGCATCAATAATATTACGTGTACTCATACATTCTACTCTTTATCGCCAAACAATGCACGGACAAACTCTCTGCGGTCAAACATCTTCAACTGGTCGATGCCCTCACCGATACCGATATAGCGCACTGGGATGTGGAAGCGGTCGCTGATACCAATCACAACACCACCCTTAGCCGTACCGTCGAGCTTGGTGATAGCCAACGATGTCACCTGCGTAGCCTCAGTAAACTGCTTCGCCTGCTCAAAGGCATTCTGACCTGTAGAGCCATCCAAAACAAGCATCACCTCATGTGGAGCATCTGGGATAACCTTTGCCATCACATTGCGAATCTTGGTAAGCTCCTTCATAAGACCCACCTTGTTATGTAGACGACCAGCAGTATCGATAAGCACCACATCGGCACCATTAGCCACTGCCGAGCGTAGTGTATCGTATGCCACGGATGCTGGATCTGAGCCCATATCCTGACGCACCATTGTTGCACCAGCGCGCTCAGCCCATACCGCCAACTGGTCGATAGCAGCGGCACGGAAGGTGTCGGCAGCACCGATATATACCTTGCGACCCGCGCGTGTTAGCTTAGCTGCGAGCTTACCAATCGTTGTGGTCTTACCAGCGCCATTCACACCCACCACCATCATAACGTATGGGTAGCCCGGCTTAACCTCGATACCGAAGTCCTTTGTCGAGCGGTGCGACTCCTCCATAAGCTTTGCTATCTCGTCGCGTAGGATGCCGTGTAGCTCCGCAGTATTCATATACTTATCCTTTGCCACACGCTCCTCTATAGCCTTGATAATCTTCACGGTAGTCTCCACACCTACATCCGATGTGATAAGCACCTCCTCGAGGTCATCCAACACATCAGCATCTACAGTCGAGCGACCCGCAATAGCACGCTTTAGGCGACCAAAGAAGCCCTCCTTGGTCTTCTCCAAACCCTCGGCAAGCTCCTTGCGCTCCTCCTCAACATCAATCTCCTTGTCCTCATACTCCTCCTCAGCAGGGGCAGGCTCAGCTACAGCCTGAGATGCTGGCTCTGGTACTACAGACTTCTCCGCAGACTCCACAACAACATCCTCTGTTGTGGTAACCACATACTCCTCACTAACCTCCACCTTTGGCTCCTCGTGCTGTGGCTCAGCAACTTGCTCCGCAGCTGGTTCAACCACCCTCTGCGCCTCGCTCTCCACAGGCTTTGCAACCTCTACCTTTGGCTCCTCGCTCTTCTTACGCTTAAATAGATCAAAAAATCCCATAATCTTCTATTATTGACTGTTTTACATTTATTCTTCGTATAATAAGTAGCCTCGTCTTAAGACTCTATATCTCTCCAACTCATCTTGCCACTGCGCCTCTATCTCCTCTGCGGTATGACCCGCCTTAATCATCTCGCGCACATAGCCTACGCCTATCAACTTCTCAAACATCGGAGTAAAGAACTTATCTCCTATATTCAAGTCGTGGTAGGCATCGATAATATACTCGAAATTAACTCCTTCGCGCCATATATCCTCATTCGAGAGGCTGCGCAAATCCTCGCCATAGCAGAGTCTACCACTGTGTGGCGGTCTCTTCGAGCCGGCATTCGGCATCGGCGTAAACTCAAACTCACGACCCTTGAAATCGGGGTGTCCGTAGAGCTCAAATGGTGCCTCTGTGCCACGACCCATGCTAACCACCGTACCCTCAAACAGACAGGTCGAGGGGTACAGATATATCGAGTGCTGCGTAGGGAGGTTTGGCGATGGCGCAATAGGTAATTCATAGTAGGCGCTATGCGTATAGTTTCTACAACGTACCACCTCCAAGTCAGCCTCTTTAGCCCAGCCCTCGCCTATAGCCATAAGGGCAATCTCGCCCATAGTAAGACCATGCACCACGGGTATTGGCAACCAACCCACACCCGACTTATACTTCATATCGAGTATCGGACCATCGATGTAGTGCCCATTTGGGTTGGGTCTGTCGAGAACCACCACCTTTACCCCAAAGTCGGCACAAGCATCGACCATTCTTAGCATAGATATATAATAGGTATAGAACCTCAACCCTACATCCTGCATATCTACGACTAATACATCGAACGAGCGCATCACACTATCCGAGGGGCGCTTAGTATTACCATTGTATAGCGACAATATAGCTACGCCTGTCTTAGCATCTACGCTATTTTCGACTTTTGCCCCCGCCTCCACAGCACCACGAAAGCCGTGCTCAGGGGCGAAGATACCCACGAGGTTGATGCCCTCGCTATGGAGCATATCCACAATATGCTCCTCGGCGCTATACATAGCCGTATGGTTGGCCAAAACCGCCACGCGCTTATCGCGTAGCAGTGGCATATAGGCAGCCGTATCTGTAGCTCCCACCAACACCTCCTGGGCGTAGGTGGTAACCACCATACACATTGCAACCGCAACCACAAACAGCCTTCGCATAGCCAATTACTTAGTATTGAAGGAGATACTCCTTGATAAAACCATCTATATCGCCATCCATCACAGCATCCACATTCGAGGTCTGGTAGCCAGTACGATGGTCCTTCACGCGTCTATCATCGAAGACATAGCTTCGTATCTGCGATCCCCACTCGATGCGCTTCTTAGTTGCCTCCAATGCCTGCTGCGTTGCCATACGCTTATCCAACTCGCGCTGATAGAGCTTCGAGCGAAGGATACGCATCGCATTCTCGCGGTTGTTAAGCTGCGAGCGTGTCTCCATATTCTCAATAAGGAACTCTATCTTCTCGCCCGTGTCGGGGTCGGTAGAGTGGTAGCGCAGACGCACGGCTGTCTCGACCTTATTCACATTCTGCCCTCCAGCACCGCTCGCACGGAAGGTGTCCCACTCGCAATCCGAGGGGTTTATCTTAATCTCTATGCTGTCGTCCACGGCAGGCGAGACAAAGACCGAAGCGAATGTTGTCTGTCGCTTGTTGTTGGCGTTGAATGGCGATAGACGCACCATTCGATGCACTCCGTTCTCGCTCTTGAGGTAGCCGTAGGCATAGTCACCCTCAATCTCAAGCGTACAGGACTTCACGCCCACCTCATCGCCAGCCTGATAATCCATTGTGCGGTATTTGTAACCGTGAGCATCACACCAGCGGGTGTACATGCGCAGCAACATTGATGCCCAATCAAGCGCCTCGGTGCCGCCGGCACCCGCATTGATGTCCATGATGCCACCCATCTTATCCTCGTCGGAGCGCAACATATTCCTCAGCTCCAACTTCTCGATAAGGTCGATGGTGCAGGCATACTGCTCCTCCATCTCGGCTTCGGTTGCAAGCTCTGCCGCAACAAACTCGGGCATAAGCTGCAACTCCTCAACCGCCTTTACCACAGCATCATAGTCCACCACCCACGACTTTATGGCAGCCACCTTGCGCAGCTGCTTCTGCGCTGCCTCGGCATCCTCCCAAAAGGCTGGGTCCTGGGTGCGTTCCTCCTCATTCTGAAGGTCTATTCGCTTTTGAGCGATGTCAAAGACACCTCCCCAACGAATCCTGTCGTCTTATAGCCTCTTTAATCTGGTCGTCTGTAATCATATTGTTTCTGTTACTTATCTTTTACCGTTTCTGCTATTTTACCGTTACTACCATTAACATCGTAGTCTCAGCCTATGGCATTCGCCATTATTCAAGTCTGACCCTCCCCCTAAATCCCCCTCCTCAGGTGGGGGACTTGGGTCGCTAAAGCTCCGAAGGGGAGGGATTAGCGCAGTCCGTTTCATGGTTTCATGGGCATACATAGTGAAACCTTCGAAACCTAAAACTTCTTATGATTAGGCTATTTTTAGGCTGGTCGCAGTCTGCAAAACTACTATCAACCTAAGCGTGTACTATTTTTGAGGAAATTTTGGTTTAAGCCTTGCAGGCAATAGTGGACCTATTGTCAAAAGGCGCGAAGCAAAATCTACCAAAAAGATAAACGCTACTCCAACTCCCAATCAACACCATCCTTACGATCCTTCACGCGGATACCGATGGCGGTGAGTTCGTTGCGAATCTTGTCCGATGTAGCCCAATCCTTGTTGGCCTTTGCATCCTGACGCACCGAGAGAATCATATCAACCACCTTCTTAAGCATGTCGCCACCTGCCGATGCACCCTCGGCCTTCTCATTGCGCAAGCCCAGCACATCAAAGACGTAGAGGTTGAACACACGCTTCAGCTCCTCAAGGTCGGCCTCGGAGATGATAGCCTTTGCCTCTGCCACCTGGTTTATGATGCGCACATAGTCAAACAGCGCCGAGATAACCATTGGCGAGTTGAGGTCATCGTTCATAGCCTCCTGGCAACGCTGCTCAAGGTCGGCGACAACGATGCCCTCCGATGTGGCAGCCGATGGCTTAATCTTGCCGAGCGTCTCAACGCCCTTCATCAGACGGTCAAAACCCTTCTCGGCAGCCTGCAATGCTGCATTCGAGAAGTCAAGTGTAGAACGGTAGTGTGCCTGCAAGACAAAGAAACGGATGGTCATAGGCGAGTAGGGCTGCTCCAGCTTGGGATGAGTGCCGTTGAAGAGCTCCTCCAGCGTGATGAAGTTGCCGTACGACTTGCCCATCTTCTTGCCATCGATGGTAATCATGTTGTTATGCAGCCAATAGCGTGCAGAATCACGTCCCAGGGCAGCCGTAGCCTGTGCTATCTCGCACTCGTGGTGAGGGAACATGAGGTCCATACCTCCACCGTGGATATCAAACTGCTCACCCAGATACTTGCACGACATGGCCGAACATTCCATGTGCCAGCCTGGGAAACCGTCGCTCCAGGGTGACTTCCAGCGCATGATATGCTCGGGCGAAGCCTTCTTCCACAGGGCGAAATCGAAAGAGTTGCGCTTGTCCTGCTGACCATCAAGGTCGCGCGTGTTGGCTACAATATCCTCAAGATTACGACCCGAAAGTTTGCCGTAGTGATGTTTCTGGTTATATTTCTCAACATCGAAATACACCGAGCCATTGGACTCATAGGCATAGCCCGCCTCAAAGATGCGCTCAACAAAAGCTATCTGCTCCATGATGTGACCCGAAGCGTGTGGCTCGATGGAGGGTGTGAGGACATTCAACTCGTCCATAGCACGGTGATAACGCTCGGTATAGTAGTGTGCCACCTCCATAGGCTCAAGCTGCTCCAGGCGTGCCTTCTTGGCAATCTTGTCCTCACCATCGTCGGCATCATGCTCAAGGTGTCCCACATCGGTGATGTTACGCACATAACGCACCTTGTAACCCAAAGCCTTCAGGTAACGGAACAGCAAATCGAATGTCACAGCGGGACGAGTGTGGCCCAGATGTGGATCGCCATAAACAGTAGGGCCGCAGACGTACATACCCACACGACCCTCATTCAGGGGCTCAAAAAGCTCCTTGCGACGTGTGAGCGTATTGTAGAAAAACAGTTTTGATTCCATAATTGCAATTATTTTCCACAAAGATACACATTTTTTAATTAAAAACTACAAAATCACAGCCATTACACCTCCGTAATTTGCGCAATTTTGTAATTTACAATTCAAATTCATATCTTTGCATGATATTAGCTTGCTTCATTGGGTAAGCCATAATTCACATAGACAAGAACTATCATACAAACGACTATGAATTTCAATCGTTGGGACAAAATTGTCGGCTGGGTGGTGTTTGCCATTGCTGCCGTGACATACCTTTTGACGATGGAGCCTTCGTCGAGTCTGTGGGACTGCGCCGAGTTCATCGCCACATCATACAAACTGGAGGTGGGACACCCTCCCGGAGCACCTCTATTCATGCTTATGGCTCGCATTGCCACCATGTTTGCACCCTCAACATACTATGTGCCACACATGGTCAATGGCATGAACTGCCTGGCAAGTGCCTTCTGCATATTGTTCCTCTTCTGGTCAATCACACACCTCGCGCGCCGCATCTTTACCGCTGGCGGGCGTACGATGAGTCAGGGCGACATGATTGCCACGCTGGGAGCTGGCGCCGTGGGTGCGTTGGCATACACCTTCACCGACACCTTCTGGTTCTCGGCTGTCGAGGGTGAGGTATATGCGCTCTCGTCGATGTTCACCGCGCTGGTGGTGTGGCTTATGCTCAAATGGGAGGAGCAGGCCGACGAGCCCCACTCTTCGCGCTGGATAGTACTCATAGCCTACCTTATGGGATTGTCAATCGGTGTACACATACTCAACCTGCTGACCATTCCTGCGCTGGTGTTCATCTACTACTTCCGCCGCTACAAGAACATTACTTTTAAGGGCATCATATTAGCAACTCTTGCTTCGCTGCTTATCTTGGGGTTCATCAACGGCATAATCATCCCTTACACCGTGTACCTCGGTGCCATGGTTGACCTGTTTGCCGTAAATACGTTAGGATTGCCCGTAAACACAGGCATTGTAATCTTTGCTCTTGCGCTGCTGGGGGCTATGGGCTACGGCATTGTGCGCACACACCGTGCGGGCAGACGACTGTGGAACTTGGCATTGGTTTGCACCACAATGATACTCATAGGTTTCTCATCATACGCCACCGTAACAATACGCGCTTCGGTGAATCCTCCTATGAACAGCAACCATCCCGACAATCCACATGCGTTGCTGGCAGTGCTTAACCGTGATCAGTATGGCAACCGACCTCTGCTCTACGGACAATACTACTCGTCACCCATTGACGACTATGTTGAGAAATCGTCATACCACTACAACCCCGATACCAAGCGTTACGACAAGATAACCTCGCTCACGGGTTACACCTACCCTTCAGAGTTCAAACACTTCTTTCCCCGCTTGTGGAACGCCAACAAAGGCGAGGCGGCATATAAGCCCTGGGCAGCATACCGCACCAAGCGTGATGTACTGCGTGACGAGCAGGGTCAGGTACTACTTGACGAAAATGGCAATCCAATGCGTGGTGATGTGCTGACCTTCGGGCGCACGGTCTATGACTCGGTAACGGGCGAGAGTTTCACCGAGCCTACGTTTGGAGAGAACCTCTACTACTTCTTCACCTACCAGCTCAACTACATGTATTGGCGCTATTTCCTTTGGAACTTTGTGGGGCGTCAGGACGACATACAAGCAAGCTCGGAAACCATCTTGCACGGTAACTGGCTCTCGGGCATAACTGCTTTAGACGAGGCCTACCTGGGCCCACAGAGCGAACTTCCAAGCGAGATGGCCAACAACCCTGCCCGCAACCGCTATTTCTTCTTGCCATTCATCTTGGGACTCCTGGGTCTGATTTATCAGCTTAACCGCGACCAGAAGAACTTCTCGGTGGTGATGTGGTTGTTCGTGATGATGGGTATAGCTTTGGTGGTTTACTTCAACACATGCCCGTCAGAGCCACGCGAGCGAGATTATGTATATGCAGGTTCATTCTACGCATTCTCAATATGGATAGGTCTGGGCGTACTCGCCCTGCGTGATGGTCTGGCTCTGCTCACACGCCACGACGGCAAAACCACAGCCATAGTGGCCACCATCGTAGCCCTCTCCGTTCCTACAATCCTTGCAGCAGAGAACTGGGACGACCACGACCGCTCGGGACGCACCATGGCTCGTGACATAGGCTGGAACTACCTCAACTCGCTGCCACAGAATGCCATAGTGATAAACTACGGTGACAACGATACTTTCCCGCTATGGTACAATCAGGAGGTGGACGGCGTACGAACCGACGTGCGCATCATGAACTCGAGCTACCTGGGTGGCGAGTGGTATATCGACCAGATGAAGTGTCGTGCCAACGAGGCTCCGGGTGTACCTTTCTCGCTGCCTGCGAGCAAGTACTCATTCGTGAATGACTTCCTGCCCATTGCCGACCGCGTGAAGCGTGTTATTGACGGCAAGGAGCTCATGCAGTTCATCGCCAGCGAGGACGAGAACACCAAGATTCAACTCTCGGACGGCACACTCATGGACTACATCCCCGGACGTCGCATAGCAATCCCCGTAGACAAGGATGCCGCCATAGCGTCGGGCATAGTAAAAGAGGAGGACCGCGACCGGATGGTCGATACCGTATATATCAACATATCGGAGAGCAAACGCTCGGTAGAGAAGAGCGAGATGATGCTCCTTGACCTGTTGGCGCACTTTGACTGGAAACGACCCATATGCTTCACACAGGTATATATCCTGCAAGACTTCGGTCTGCTGGACTACCTCCAGTTTGACGGCTACGCCTACCGCCTTGTGCCAATCCTCACGCCCTACAAATCGTCGTGGGAGATAGGTCGTCTCGACACCGAATGGGTGGAGCCACGCCTGATGGAGACATTCCGCTATGGCAACCTCGCCGATGAGGATGTTCACGTGGACCACTTCCTGCAATACAACCTCTCAGCGTCGAAGGCACGTGAAGCCTTTGCACGCCTTGCCAAGCAACTCATAGCCGAGGGCCGCAACGAGGATGCCGCCCGCGCCTTGGAGCGCGGATTGGAGGTATTGCCCTCACCCAAGATTCGCTACACCGATGCCAACACCTACCCTTTCATCGAGTGCTACTACGCTCTGGGCGACTGGGAGAAGGGCGATAAGTTGCTCACCGACTACGCCAACGTGCTTATCGAGTACATCGAGTACTACCTGCAATTTGATGGTTATCAGGCCAACATGGTTGCAGGCGAGATACGTGACAGGATGGACAGCCTTTCGGAGTTATACTATCTGGCAGCCTTTGCCAAGCGTAACGACATCCTGAAGTGGCTCAACGACTACTACCGCACCTTCGGCTACACCGATCAGGAACTTATAATGCCAGGGCAGGACGTAGGTGAAATAATGGATTCGCCTGCCGTGCAGATGTAGTTGAACATCCCGCCAATACCACATCCCTAAGGGGCAAATGGCTGACTCACACTCGCCATTTGTCCCTTTCTTGTTTTTAGTTACCCAAAAGGTGTGGCGAATATGATTTTTTACGGAAAATTTATCGCAGCTTAGAAATAAATTCACTATCTTTACACGTAATTTACAAGTCACTCACTATGGAAACGGTAAAAGTCATTTGTCAAAACACATCCTCGGTGGTGGAGGTTGCGGCAGGCACCTCGCTGCTGGAATTGGAGCAGAGGCTCGCATTTGGAAGCAAATATCCCATGCTGGCGGCCTACGTCAATAACCGCATCAAGGAGTTGAACTACAAGATTTACAAACCTTTGGCGGTAAGATTCATCGACATAACCCACTTTGAGGGATATCGTGTATATCAGCGCACCATATCCTTCATCGCACATAAAGCCGTACGTGACTTGTGGCACGACCGCAAGTTCTACATACGCCACACCGTAGGTCGTGGATTCTACTGCGAGTTTGATGACGAGAAGGAGCTTACGCAAGATGAGATAGAGGCTCTGCGCTCACAGATGCAGCGCATAATCGATGCCCGTTACCCGATACACCGCCACCGCATGCTCACAGCCGAAATAAACGGCATATACGAGCGTTTCGGCTTTGACGACAAGATGGCTCTGCTGAACTCCCGCCCACGTCTATACAGCGACATCTACTGCATGGACGACATGGTGGGTTACTTCTATGGCGCTCTGACGCCCAACACAGGTTACATCCATCTGTTTGATTTGCGCAGCTACTACAACGGCTTCTATATAGCTCTGCCACTGCAAAACAACCCCGACACATTAGACCTCGACGTGGAGTGGGACAAGATGTTTGACGTCTTCCACGAATACCACCGTTGGGTGAAGATTATGGGTGTGCCTACCGTGGGCCAGCTCAATCGCAAGATTTTAGGGGGTGATAGCAGCGAGCTGATAAAGATTGCCGAGGCGTTCCACGAGAAGAAGATAGCAGCCATAGCCGACCAGATAGCCGCCGCCAACCGTGAGCAGAACACCCGCATGGTGCTTATCTCGGGCCCATCGTCAAGTGGCAAAACCACCACAGCCAAGCGTCTGGGCATCCAGCTCCGCATACTGGGACTCGACCCTGTGCTTATCTCGCTTGACGACTATTTCGTTGACAGGGAGCGTACCCCAAAGGATGCCAACGGCGAATACGACTACGAAGCACTTGAGGCCATCGACCTTGAGCTGCTGAACAGCGACCTGAAGCGACTCATCGCGGGCGAGAGCGTTGAAGTGCCACGCTACGATTTCATATCGGGCACACGCCAGTGGCATGAGACTCCACTGCGTCTTTCAGAGCGTTCAATACTTATCATGGAGGGCATACACGGACTCAACCCACGCCTCACACCAAGCATACCCCGCGAGCAGAAGTTCTGCATCTACGTGTCGTGTCTTACGTCGGTTGCCATGGACAACCTCTCACGTATTGCCACCTCGGACAACCGCCTATTGCGCCGCATAACACGTGACTACGCCACACGTGGAGCAAATGCACTTGCTACCCTACAACGCTGGCCAAGTGTCAGGCGAGGCGAACAGAAGCATATCTTCCCCTATCAGGAGAATGCCAATGTGATGTTCAACTCATCGCTCTTCTACGAACTCTCCGTGCTGCGTTCAAAGGTAGAGCCCATCCTGCGCGAGGTGCCCGACACAGTGCCGGAGTATGGCGAGGCGAAGCGATTGTTGAAGTTCCTCGACAACTTCATCCCCATACAGTCGGATGAGATTCCGCCCACATCCATACTGCGCGAGTTTATCGGCGACAGCAGTTTCAAGTATTAATGCAACTTAAATCAAACGATATGATTCTGACAACCACACCCACCATCGAGGGCAGAACAATCACCGAATACAAAGGAGTAGTGTTCGGCGAGGTCATCGTAGGTGTAAACTTCCTGAAAGACTTTGCCGCAGGTCTGCGCGACATCTTCGGAGGTCGCTCCAACACCTATGAGAACGAACTTGTGGAGGCTCGCGAGTCGGCCATGCGAGAGATGCGCACACGAGCCCAAGCCCTGGGTGCCGACGCCATAGTGGGCATAGATATCGACTACGAGGTGCTGGGGCAGAATGGCAGCATGCTGATGGTCACAGCCTCGGGCACAGCCGTGAAACTCGGATATTAAAGATTGATTGTAAACGCAAAATAAAACCAAAGAAAGATGTTTGACAAGTTTATGAACCGCCACATTGGCGTGACAAATCCCCAGGACCTTGCACAGATGCTCAAGGTCATAGGTGTGGAGTCTGTCGAGGAACTTATCTCGCAGGTCATTCCCGCCTCAATCAGATTGAAGAAGCCACTCGCCCTGAGCGAAGGCATGAGCGAGTATGAGTTCGCGGCTCACGTGGCAGCCCTTGCTGCCAAGAATCAGCAGTTGCGCTCGTTCATAGGCATGGGCTACTACCCCACTGCCGTACCTGCCGTAGTCAGCCGCAACGTATTTGAGAATCCAGCATGGTATACCTCATACACCCCATATCAAGCCGAGATTTCACAAGGACGACTGGAGGCGTTGCTTAACTTCCAGACCGCCATTCTCTCGCTCACAGGCATGCAGATTGCCAACTGTTCACTCCTCGACGAGGCTACTGCCGCAGCCGAGGCCATGCTGATGATGTATGCCCTGCGTTCACGCGAGGCAGTAAAACAGAGACGCAACCAGCTCTTCGTGGATAAGGACATCTTCCCACAGACACTGGACGTTCTCCTCACACGCAGCGAGCCATTCGGCATTGAGCTTATCGTGGACAACTATGCCGAGTATGAGTTCTCGGGTATGGAGTTCGGTGCTATCGTGCAGACACCCGCAGCCAATGGCCAGGTACGCGACTACGCCGCCTTCGCAGCAAAGGCTCACGAGGCAGGCGCCTTGGTAGCAGCCATCGCTGACATATTATCATTGGCACTTTTGACCCCTCCCGCAGAGTGGGGTGCCGACATTGCCGTGGGCTCAACACAGCGCCTGGGTTGCCCTATGGGCTTCGGAGGCCCATCGGCAGGATACATGGCGTGCCGCGAGGCTTACAAGCGCAACATCCCCGGTCGTATCATCGGCGTGTCGGTGGACAGATTGGGCAACAAGGCTCTGCGTATGTCGTTGCAGATGCGCGAGCAGCACATCAAGCGCGAGAAGGCCACATCGAACATCTGTACAGCATCAGCACTTATGGCCTCAATGGCGGGCTTCTACTGCGTATATAACGGCGCCGAGGGCTTGCAGCGCGCTGCCATGACAGCTCACACATCGGCCGTAGCCATTGCCGAGGCATTGGAGGCTATGGGTTACAAGCTCACCTCAAAGCATATCTTCGACACCGTGGAGGTGGAGGCTGAGGCAGCCGTAGTGCAGAACATAGCACTCAATGCAGGCATCAACTTATACTACCCATCGGAGGGCAAGGTGCGCCTCTCGACCGACGAGGTGACAACCCCCGACGAGGTGAACGCCATCGTTGCCATCTTTGCCGAGGCAGCGGGCAAGAAGCCAAAGGCTGTGAAGATTGCCTCAAAGGTTGCAATATGCGACTGCGTAAAGCGTACATCGCCAATCCTTGCAGAGCCTGTATTCAACAAGTACCACTCCGAGAGCGACATGATGCGCTACATCAAGCAGCTGGAACTTCGAGATATATCACTCGCCAACTCAATGATTTCACTCGGCTCATGTACGATGAAACTCAACGCTGCGGCCATCATGCAGCCACTCTCTTTGGCGGGTTTCCAGAATATGCACCCCTTCGCACCTGCCGACCAGACCGAGGGTTACACCGAGCTCATCACCGAGCTTGAGAAGGACCTCGCCACAATCACAGGCTTTGCAGGTTGCTCACTTCAGCCCAACTCAGGTGCTGCGGGCGAATATACAGGCCTGATGGTTATACGTGCCTACCACCAGAGCCGTGGTCAGGGCTACCGTAACATCATTCTCATCCCCGCATCGGCACACGGCACAAACCCAGCATCGGCAGCCATGGCAGGCATGAAGATTGTCACCGTAGCGTGCGATGCCAACGGAAACATTGATGTCGAGGATTTGAAGGCAAAGGCTGAGGAGTACTCTTCTGAGTTGTGCGGACTGATGGTTACATACCCATCTACACACGGCGTGTTCGAGAGCCGTATTCGCGAGATTGTAGATGCCGTACACGATGCCGGCGGTCAGGTATATATGGACGGTGCCAACATGAACGCACAGGTGGGCCTGACAAACCCAGGCTACATCGGAGCTGACGTCTGCCACCTCAACCTGCACAAGACCTTTGCAATGCCTCACGGCGGTGGCGGCCCGGGTGTAGGCCCTATCTGCGTTGCGGAGCACCTCACTCCATTCCTTCCATCGCACTCGGTAATGGCTACGGGTGGCGAGGATGGCATCACAGCTGTTGCATCTTCACCTTGGGGCTCGGCAATGCTTCTGCCAATCACCTATGGCTACATCAAGATGCTCGGCGAGGAGGGCTTGCGCCACGCAACCGAGATGGCTATCGTCAATGCCAACTACATGTCATCGGCCCTGAAGAACGAGTATCGTACCTACTACTCGGGCGAGACAGGCCGCGTAGGTCACGAGATGATTCTCGACCTTACAAACTTCAAGAAGGACTACAGTATCGACTGTGGTGACATT
>JAEIGA010006727.1_pt1 | contig 17497 bp, 8 predicted proteins | sample 9270691 | NCBI WGS metagenome assembly JAEIGA01 (sample SAMN17057246, study PRJNA624740) | gut metagenome | biome: biome; isolation source: fecal sample | host: Bos grunniens | place: China: Xizang | collected 2019 | reverse complement strand
GTCATCGACACTTTCAAGAGGTAACTGGTCATTCTTCTATCCTTCAGTAAGTGCCAGCGTAATGCTTGACAAGATCCTTAACCTTCAGGAAAAGGCTCCTTGGTTTACATTCTTCAAGCTTCGCGGCTCATGGGCTAACGTGGGTAGGGATACAGATCCATATGCTCTCGACCAGTACTATACTTCAACCGTATTCCCAGGAGGTTTCCGTCCAGGCGCAACAATTCCTGACCCTAACATCTGTCCTGAAAACGTTGCGACATGGGAAGTTGGTCTTGAGGCTAAGTTCCTTGACAACAGAATCGGTGCAGACGTTGCCCTTTATCAGTCAGACGTTACAAACCAGATCTATGACGTGACCAATGACTACATGTCAGGTGCTAAATACTATACAGAGAACATCGGTCTCATCCGCAACAAGGGTATCGAGCTTGCATTCACATTCGTGCCAGTAAGAACTAAGGACTGGAACTGGACAATCAACGTCAATGCTGCACGTAACATCGGTATCCTCAAGGAAATGTATGACGGTTGGGATCCTAATGAGCCTCATCGTACATCTTACGGTACTGCTTTCGGTTCTGCTTTCTACGTTTACAACTACATCGGTCGTCAGATGGGTGAGATCTGGGGTGCAAAACTTATGAAGAAGGCTCCTGCTGGATCTTACTATATTGATGCAGACGGCAACAAGATTGACTGCTCAGGAATGTATGAGATCAATGAGAAGAATGGTTACATGGTTGCTGACCCTGATCCACGCTGCATCGGTAATGTTAACCCTGACTGGACAGGTGGTCTTTCAACATCTATCCGTTGGAAGGATCTCACTCTCAGCATGTCATTCTCTGCTCAGCTCGGTGGTGACACTTACTCTGTGACTGCTGCAATCCTTGGTCAGAAGGGTCACCTTATGAATACAATGCCAGGACGTAATGACGGACTCGTGGCTGAAGGTGTGAACTTTGTCGGCACAGATGAAGAAGGAAACAGCATCTATAAGGTTAACCAGACCGTGACAGAGAACATCTATAACTACTATAAGGATTATGCGGCTAACCGCTACAACCTTGAGGCTTATACATACGATACTTCTTTCCTCAAGATGAGAGAACTTCGTCTGGAGTATAACTTCCCTAAGGCACTCATGGCTCGCCAGAAGGTTCTTCAGGGTGTTTCACTCGCAGCTTACGGTACTAACCTCTTCTGCCTCACCAACTATCCTTTCTATGATCCTGAGGCAGGTACAATGGAAGGAACAAACATGCTCAGAGGTGCTGAGGCCGGATCTTATCCGATGACAAGAGGCTTTGGATTTAACCTTAAATTGAAATTCTAATCATGAGATACATTAAACATATAATTACAGCGGCGGTTCTTGGACTCGGCCTTGTATCTTGTACCGGAAAGTTTGAGCAGATCAATACAAACCCAAACAAGAATACAGTAGGTACAGTTCAGGCATACAACCTGTTCGAGCCTATTTTCTACTCTGCAGGTAAGTGGTCGGTTTTCTTTGCATATCAGTATGCTGGACCTATTTCCGGTCAGTTCGCAAATACTAAGAACTATACTTCAACTGCATATATCCATCAGTGGAACATTACTGAGTCTCATTTCCAGAGCATGTGGGATGATCCGGCTAGATATGGATATGACTGCTATCATATGATTACTACAGCTCAGAAGCATAGCGATCCTTATTATGAGGCTCTCGGCTATATCTTCAAGGCATACCATCTTTCAAATCTTGTGAGCCTTTTCGGTGACATTCCATATACTGAAGCTTACAAGGGTCCGTCAGAGGGTCTCAAGACTCCAGCTTTCGATTCGCAGCAGGATGTGTTCGGTTTCCTTTGTGCAGATCTCGAATATGCTATTTCTATTCTTAAGGAGAATCCAAAGCCTTCATACGGCGGTCTTGACACAATGTATGGAGATAAGTGCGAGAAGTGGATCAAGTTTGCAAACTCTCTTAAAATGAGATTGCTCAACCGTATTTCCAACGCAGATCCTTCTGCTTGGGGCAAGATTCAGGAGATGGTCAACAATCCTGCAGATTATCCTGTTTTCGAATCTATTGAGGATCAGGCGGTAATCCCTTATTCAGGAGTTGACCCATATCAGTCATATTTCTCAACAGGTAATGTTACACCAGACAACTTCAAGAACTATAAGCTTTCAGAAGAGGTAGTCAACATGATGTACGATCCTGAGAAGAAGTATGCTGACCCAAGACTCTCTATCTTTGGTCTCAAGAGTGGTAAGGCAGACTGGAAGGGTACAGTCCCTGGATCAGCTGACTCTGATCTTCCAGTAGTGGACAAGGATGCAACACATCTTAACACAAACACTCTCAACAGAAACAATGCTCCTTCACGTCTTCTTGAGTATTCTGAGATACTTTTCATCTATGCTGAAGGTGTTCAGAAAGGCAAACTTACTATGCCGAAGAATGCAAAGTACTACTATGAGGAGGCTGTAAAGGCAAGTGTTCAGACTTGGGCTCCATTTGCAGAGTACAACGAAGTTGCTGCTGATGAGCAGCCTGTGTCATTCAATGATGACGCAATTGCAACTCTCCTTAAGGCTAAGTTCGCTTCTTACGATGCTGTTGCCGCAGGTACATCACCATTTGCTACAGCTGAAGAACTTATCCTTAGCCAGAAGTGGCTCTCGCTCTTCTGGAATGGATTTGAGGCATATAATGAGTGGAGAAGAAACGAGTATCCGATCATTTCTATTGCTTCCGGTACGATTACCAACGATCATGAAATGCCTACAAGATTCCAGTATCCTATGACAGTGCGTACATCCAACTCTGTAAATATGGCTGTCGCTCTTGATAGAATGGGTGGCGCAAACGATATGCATACACCTCTCTGGTGGAGCTACAAGGCTCTTAACAACGGTTCTCGTAGTGAGCATGTTTATCAGAAATAATATAAGGAATTATGTTAAAGAATATTTATAAACTCGGTATATTGTTTCTTGCTGCAGTCGGAGCTTCTGCCTGCGTTCAGGAGACACCTGCTGATCCTTATTTCAGCATAGAAGGGGATCATGTCAGCTATTCCGTAAACTATGAGGCAGTTGAAAAGGCCAATGCTAAGGTGTTTACGGTAAGATCTAACAAGCCATGGGAGCTCGTGGCTGCTCAGGAATATGACTGGTTGAAGGCTTTCCCTAACAAGGGTGAGGGTGACGGTCAGTTCTGCTTCATCATCGAGGCGAATAACTCTACAGAGGCTCGTGAGGCAATCTTCACTCTTATGGTAGACGGTGAGGCTCAGACAACTGTATTCACAGTAAGTCAGGGCCCGCGTGGTGAGTTTGTGAAGGCTGCTGAGGATAATTTCACACTTGGTTATACAGAGACTCTTCTTAAACTTAAGGTTGAGAGAAACGTGCAGATCGAGCTCAATACCATCAGCGACGATTCAAATGCAAACGGTTCTTGGATTACTCTTGCTGCTGAGCAGCCTGAGGCTGAGGATTCTCTTTATATCAAGGTTGCAGAGTCTACTCTCCTTCCTCCAAGATCCGCTAAGGTTGCTGTCCGCATGGTAGGTGATGAGACTGTTGCCGACACTCTCGCGATCTTCCAGGCTGGTACTCAGGAACTTTATGGTCTTCCTGCAGTTTGGAGATTCAACGGACGTCAGGCAGAGGAGCCTTACAAGTCTAACTGGGAGGTTAACAACAAGGTGCCTTCTGATGAGGGACTTGGTACATTTACTTTCGTGCTTAATGAGGAACAGGCTGACAATGGCAAGTATAAGAGAACAATCGGTGCTACCGGCGACCCTTATGTGACTGGTGCTTGGCCAGGTGACTATTGGCTTTATGAGGTGCCTGCTGTTATTCCTGCCAATACATTGCTCAGCATCAACTTCATGGGTCGTGTTTCTGCAACAGGACACAAGTATTGGATGATGGAGTACCTTGATGGTGAGGAGTGGAAACCAGTAGGTGCTGTCCTTTCTTCAGAAGAGACTGGTGAGACTGTAGAGTACACTAACGCTATGCAGAACGCAAATGCTCCTGTAGGAGGTTCGTTCAAGGTCAAGAACGCCATGACATCACTTAAGATCAGATATCGTTGTATGGCTAACTGGCAGTCAGATCCAGCCAAGGGTGGTGCTCTTGCCGCTAGAAACGGTGGTACAGCGCGTATGACCGGTGATGACAATGCTGAGCTCAGAATTGAGGTTCTTGGCACAAATGTCGGTGATGTGGCAGATGTTACAATGTCTGCAAAGCACGTTGCTCTTGAAGGTGCTGCTGACTCTGAGGGAACATTCACATTCACTTCTACCGAGGCGTGGGTTCTCACTTCAAATGACAACTGGTACACATTCTCTCCAGAGAGAGGTAATGCCAACGAGGAGACTACAGTTACAGTAAAGGCTATTGACGCAAACGCTACCGGCGCTCTCAGAAAGGGTAAGCTTACTCTCAACGCAGGTATGTCTGTAATCGATGTCGAGATTGTCCAGGGTGCTGCAGGTTCTATCCTTTCACCATTCATCAGTGTTGAGGGTGGCAACTATTTTGATGTAACTCCAGATGCTGGAGAATATACAGTGAACATTCAGACAAACGTTGAGTTCACTGCTTCAACAGAATCAGAATGGATCACTATTGCTCCTGCTGTAGAGTCTAAGGCATTGGTAGAACTTAAGCCGCTTACTTTCTCTGTTGCTGCAAGTACAGGTGAGGCACGTACCGGCAAGATCATCCTCAAGAACGAGGAAGAAGGTGTTGAGTGTACTCTCTATGTAGTTCAGAAAAAGGCTCCACTTCATGTTGAGTGGCTGTTTACTGCTGCTAACATGGTCAGTGACGGCTATCAGGAGACATTTACCGGTACTTTCAAGACACCTGGAGATAATGGACTTTATGTCGATGCAAATGTCAAAGGTACTGGTAAGATTACTTATGTTCAGGTAGACAAGACAGTTATCGATACCGGTAATAAGGTTAAACAATCTTGTGGATCAACTGGTCATCCTACTGCAACAGGTGCATGGCCGGGCGACTATTGGCTCTTTGAAGCTACTGACGGTGAGACTTACCCTGCAGGTACAAAGGTTAATATCGACTATATCACCAGAACTTCGGCTACGGGTATGAAGTGGTGGAGAGTAGAATATCTTGACGGTGGTGAGTGGAAACCTGCGTTTGCAACATCAGAAGGAACTACCAAGGCAGGTGACAAGGTTCAGTACAATGTGATGATGAATGCAGATGGAAATACTAACGTACATGTAAACTGCACAGTTACATATTCTGCTCCAGTGAAGGATGTCAAGTTCCGTATGCTTTGTCTTGCAGATGATCAGGCACAGGGTAATGGCGCTTTGGGCAAGCCGAATGGTGGTACATGCCGTCTCGCAGGAGCGGTGGGAACAAGCCCAGTAATCAAGGTTGTAACAGAATAACCTTATACTCCATAAAAATCAGTCGGCGCAGAGATTCTCTGTGCCGACTTTTTTCGTATATTTGCGTGTTATAACACTAAAAATCTTCATAAAGTGAAAAGGATTCTCGTTTCTATGTCGCTTGCTCTTGCAATGTGCTGGAGCGCGGTTTCTCAGGAGTATCTTCCTAAGTGGCAGGAAGGCTATATGGATATTCATACCATCGCAACCGGCAGGGGAGATGCAACCTTTATCGTCATGCCGGATGGTACAACCCTTATGATTGACGCCGGTGACAACGGCAAGATCAAGGATAAGCAGCATCCGGACAACTCAAAGCGTGCCGGTGAGTGGCAGTCAATCTATATGAAGCACTTCATGGAAGGACTTCCCGGCAATGGCAAGGTTGACTATGCGATGATCACGCATTTCCACGATGACCATATGGGAGCCATCAGCGAGATGCTTCCGGGAACAAACGGCTATGGCCTTTCGGGAATCACTCTTGTGGGTGAGATGGTGGGCTATAACAAACTTCTTGACCGTGGCTATCCTAAGTACGATTTCCCTTCAAAGAAAAAGGTGGAGACTGCAAACAAGGGCTTTATGGAGGAGTACCATAAGTTCGTAAAGTATCAGATGTCTCAAGGCATGCAGATGGAGCAGTTCAAGGTGGGAGAGTTGGATCAGATCAAGATGCTCAAGAATCCTAAGCCTTATGCAAAGAAATTCGAGATCCGCAACCTCGCGGCAAACGGCCAGGTGTGGACCGGCAAGGGAAAGAAGGCGCAGAAGGAGTACAAGGGTGATCCTAAGCTTTTTGATGAGAATGTGAATTCTTGTGCAATCCGCATCACTTATGGTGATTTCAGATATTACAATGGAGGTGACCTCAGCGGCGGTAACTGGAAGGATCTTTATAAATCCAGCGACAGAGATATGGAAACCCCTGTTGCCAAGGTCTGCGGCAAGGTGGATGTGGCTAAGGCTAACCATCATGGCTATTATGACACATGCAACGGATTCTTCCTCAATACGCTGTCTCCTGACGTGATGATCATTGATGCAAGAAGTCAGAACCATCCGGTACCGTCTACAATGACAAGAATGACTGATCATATGACATGGCCTGCTAAGGGTGAGTTCTATATCACAGTGGACCAGTCAAGAAAGAAACTCGGAGAGGATCTTTGGAGTAATTTCAAGCCTTGGGGCCACATCGTTGTCAGAGTTTACGAAGGCGGAGAGAAGTATCAGGTGTTCGTGCTTGATGCAGACAGCCTTGACTACCATATCATCTACACATCTGATATCAAGAAAGCAGGAAATAACAAATAAGCATAAATATGAAAAGAATAGCGATTATTTTGGCATCGGTTCTTGTCGCAGCTGGTATTGCAGACGCGCGCAAGGTTACAGGATGTGTTCACAGCGGTGAGGATATGCTCTCAGGTGTTATTGTGACAGACGGAGAGAACTTTACACAGACAAAGAAGAACGGAAAGTTCTCATTCGACATTAATGACGATGCAGAATTTGTCTACATCATTACTCCTTCGGGCTACACTGCTGACTGGAGCTCTGGTGTTCCTGCGTACTATAGGTTCGCTGAGGGATGCTCTAAGTTCGATTTCGATCTCATCAAGACAGGTGATGGTGTAAATTACAATATTTTCGGTATAGGTGATATTCAGACAAAGACAGATCCTCAGTTTGAAATTTTTGCAGAGGACCCTGTCAACGACCTTGCTGAGACAGGAAAGAAACTTCCGGGACAGAAAGTGGGCCTTGCTCTCGGTGATACCTGCTGGGATGTGCTTGAGTTCTTCGGAAAGTACAAGAAGGAGATAACCCGCACAGGTTTCCCTGTCTATCCTGTCATCGGCAATCATGATCATGACCGTTATGCGAAGGGTGACCACGAGACTGCTGCCAAGTTCCGTAAGGAGATGGGGCCTGAGAACTATGCATTCTTCGTAGGAAAGGACGTTGTTATAGTTCTTGACAACATAATCTACGACACCAAAAAGAAATATCAGGAGGGCTATGCGGACCATGTTCTTGCCTGGGTGAAGAACATACTTAAGTTTGTTCCACAGGATGCCGGAATATTTGTTGCTCAGCACTCTCCATTCAAGAAAGAGTTTCTTGACACTCCTATCTACAATGCTAATCTTATGCTGGATCTTGTGAGGGGCCGTAAGACCATCTTCGTCACAGGTCACTCTCATATCTGTATCAATACAGATGTGACTGAAGGCATCGTCGAGCATAATGTTGCAGCCCTCTGCGGCTCCTGGTGGGACACTTACTATTGCACAGACGGCACTCCTAAGGGCTATAAGGTCTACACTAAGCAGGATGGCAAGCTTGATTGGTACTACAAGTCTGTAGGCAAGGACAAGGATTATCAGGTGGAAGTCTACAAGCCGGGACAGGCTCCTCTTCATCCTAATAGTGTTGTAGTAAACGTATGGGATTATGATTCTCAGTGGAAGGTGGAGTGGTTTGAGGATGGTGTTCCTATGGGAAGACTTGAACCTGTTGAGGACCTTTCTCCAAATTACATCAAGGAGATTATGGAGGTGTTCAAAGGTAGATATAATGAGATGCGACCGTATAAATATCCACGTCACGTTGCTCATTATTTTGCTGCAACTCCTAGTCAGTATGCAAAGACGGTCACAATTGCAGTCGAGAGCCGCTTCGGAAAGAAGTGGGTGCAGACTGTGAACATGTCTGACTATGTGGATGTTCAGTGCCACAGAGGAGGTATGGGCCTTATGCCGGAGAATACAATCGAGGCGATGAAGAATGCCCTTGACATGGGTGTCAATACTCTTGAGCTCGATCTTCAGCTCAGTAAAGATGGGGTGGTAGTGGTTTCGCATGATGCTTATTTCCACTATCGTTATGCAACACGCCCTGATGGAACACCTGTCCAGAAGGGAGAACCTCAGGAATACCTCTACAAGTACACTTATGACGAGATCGCGAAGTATGATGTCGGAAGCAAAGCAAATCCTGAGTGGCCTGAAAGAGCCTGCTTCGCAACTAAGAAGCCTACTTTGGACGAACTCATAGATTTTGTCGAGAACTACACAAAAGAACAAGGCTATTCACCGGTAAGATATAACATCGAGGTGAAGTCAAGGGATGCCGATGGTGAGGGAATCAACTGGCCAATATACCACGACCTTGTGGATGCGTGTGCAAAGGCTCTTATTTCAAAGCATCTTGATGACAGACTTGTGGTTCAGTGCTTTGATGTACGTGCGCTCAACTTTATGCATGAGAAGTATCCTGAACTTAAGCTTTCCTATCTGACAGATCAGAAAATGAAAGACTTCGATGCTGCAATGGCAAAGCTTAAGTTTGTGCCTGAGTGGCTCAGTCCTCATTATACCACAGTTGATGAAAACCTTATCAAGAAGTGCCGTGACAAGGGCATGAAGATCGTTCCTTGGACAGTGGATGCTCCTGAGGATCTTCAGAGAATGATCGACCTGGGAGTGGATGCAATCATCACAAACTATCCGAACAGACTTCTCATGCTGACCAGAGGTTATGCTTTCCCAGCGCCGGGACCTTTTCCTCACAGATAGGAATTCAATATGGTCTACATATTTTCATAGAGCTCCAGAAGACGGAGCTCTTTTTCGTCTGTCTCCTCCATGATGGCACCAATGCGTTCCGAAGCGCTCTGCAGTTCATCGAACGGGAGTGAGCCGCTGCCAAGCTTTTCCTCGAGTACGGCTTTCTCTGCGGAGAGAGCCTCGAGGTCTTTTTCCAGCTGCTCCATCTCTCGCTGCTCCTTGTAGGTCAGTTTCTTTTTCTTTGCCGGAGATTCGGTCGCAGTCTTGGCTGTCTGTTCCTTCTGAGCCTTTTCTTTGGCGCGTTCCTGTGAACGCTGCTCTGCCTCATATTCCTTGATGAATTCGCGGTACTCACTATAGCTTCCTACGAAGTCCTTCACGAGGCCGTTGCCACAGAATATGAACAGATGGTCGACGAGTTTGTCGAGGAAGTGCCTGTCGTGGGAAACGATTATAAGTGATCCTCCGAACTCCTTGAGATATTCCTCGAGGATGTTCAGGGTTACGATGTCAAGGTCATTTGTCGGCTCGTCAAGGATGAGGAGGTTCGGCTGCTGCATGAGGATTGTGAGCAGGTAAAGCCTTCTCTTTTCTCCTCCGCTGAGTTTCTCGATCTTGTTGTTGAGCATCTCGTGCGGAAAGAGGAAGCGGTTGAGGAGCCATGTGTCGTTGACTATGTCGAGAACGGTGTCCTCCGGATTGAACGACATTCCGCTCTGGTGGTAGTAGCCGATCTTCAGGGATTCTCCTCGTTCGATTACTCCAGTGAGATGGCCGGTCGTTGCCGGCCATGACGTATCGGCGGCACCCTCGACTGTCGCTGGCCATGACTGGCTTGCGTCACGCCCGACTTGATCGGGCGTCTCGGTATAACCGATTTTACCGGTAAGTATATCCAGGAACGTAGACTTTCCTGCACCGTTGCGCCCAACGATGCCCACCTTCTCATATCTCTGGAAATTGTATGTAAATTTGTCAAGATAGCAGTCCTCTCCATAGTAGAAGCTGAGATCCTTGCAATTGATGATCTTGGTTCCAAGCCTGGTGGCCCCCTTTAGCTCATTCATGTTCACCTGGCTGGTGGTGTACACCTGCGAAGCCCTGTCCTTAAGGTCATAGAACGCATTTATCCTGTATCTTGCCTTTCCCGTTCTTGCGCAAGGTGTGCTGCGTATCCACTCAAGTTCCCTGCGGAGGATGTTCCTCACTTTGTCGGTCTCTGCATTATAATTGGCTATACGCTCTTCGCGCTTCTCGAGATAGTTCTGGTAGTTGCCTCTATAAGTGTACACTGCTCCCCGGTCCATCTCCATCACGATGTTGCAGACCCTGTCGAGGAAATACCTGTCGTGAGTGACCATCAGAAGGGTACAGCGCGAACGGCTCAGATATCCTTCGAGGTATTCGATTGCGTCGATATCCAGGTGGTTTGTAGGCTCGTCCATGATGAAGAACTCTGCCTCAGAAGCAAGCATCTGCGCGAGAGCGACTCTCTTGATCTCGCCGCCTGACAGCTCCTTCATCTTCTGGTCCGGATCAGGCAGATTGAATTCCGTGAGGAACTTCACGACCCTCCTTTCATATTCCCATAGATTCTCCTGCTCGAGTCCTTTGGTGAACTCTGTGCTTGACGACATGATCTGGTCGAACAGTGTCTTTTCCGGATCGAAGTCGTATTCCTGCTCCAGGAATGCAATGCGGATGTCCTTGAGGAACATTATCTTTCCGCCTGAGTCGGACTTGTCCTTGCCTGCAAGAATCCTCATGAGCGAGGTCTTGCCTGTTCCGTTGGGTGCGATGAGGGCAATCTTGTCTCCCTCGTTGATGTTGAATCCGATTTTCTCAAAAAGAATCTTCGGACCGTATGATTTGGATATGTTCTCTATCTGAAGGTAGCTTGCCATTGTCTTTCAGGGCTATGCGAGGAGAAGAAAGACGCATGGTCTCTTGCCGATGGTGAGACCGCATTTCTTCCATTCTCCGGCAGTCTTTGTCTTTATGTATGCGTCAGGCATGGTTATGTTTGCTGCCACGCATATTCTTGTTGATGGTGCGCAGGTTCCGATCATATCTGCAAACAGGGAATCGTTCCTGTAAGGTGTCTCTATGATGATCTGTGTCTGTCTGAGCTGTGCAGATACCTTTTCAAGTGTCTTCAGCCTGTTCTTTCTCTCGTCTGTCTTGGCCGGTATGTAGCCGCAGAAAGCGAATGACTGTCCGTTGAGTCCGGATGCCATAAGGGCGAGCATCAGTGACGAAGGTCCCACGGCAGGAACCACCTCTATGCCTTTCTTATGCGCCAGAGCCACAAGCTGAGCACCCGGGTCCGCTACTGCCGGAAGACCGGCCTCTGAAATGAGAGCCACGTCGTTGCCGTCCTCAAACAGTTTCAGATAGCCTTCTATCGTTCCCTGGTCAGTATGCTCATTAAGCTCGAAGAACTCAAGTTCTCCGATCCTGCCTTTCAGCCCGGCCCTTGAAAGATACCTTCTGGCAGTCCTGATTTCTTCCACTACAAAAGTCCTGAATCCAGAGAGGGATTTAAGGACCGGAGCTGGAATCACTTCTTCCGGATCATTTTCCCCCAGCGGTGAGGGTATCAGATACAGTTTTCCTTTTTCTGTCATTTTTCTTTATAGTCTTTTCCGGTGCTTCGATGTTCAGCTGCACCTTTCCTTCGTTGATCATTGCTTCTTCCTCCAGCATCTTGGCTTCCTTCCTCTTCTCCTTGCTCATGAACATATTCCTGAAGAATTGTCTGAAGCTGTTGAACTCGGTCTGATAGGTGAGACCTACGCCGTTTCTCTGAGAATTGTCAAGGTAGTTCGTGTACTGGTCAGCCGAGTGCGAGAACAGATTCAGACGCAGTGCTCCGGACCTGTCGAGCTTGATCTCGATGTCAATGTCTCCGACAACATCATTCTGGGTGTTGCCTGATGAGTATTGCCTGTTGCCGACGCTTCCGTTGACCACGACCCTGTTGTTGAAGAGCTGTGTGGACACAGCAACGTCAAAGATGTCGTTGCCTCGCTCGTTCGGCTGATAGTTCAGACCGAGGTCGAGAGGTATGTCCAGTTTCTGGAATATGTTGTTCAGCTGGTTGGCAAGGATTTCAGAGACGTTTGAGTAGAGCATCGATGAGTTGTTCACGATGCCGGACTGCTCGTCAGGAAGGAAGTTGTTGGACACGATGAGTGAGAGGAACTGCTTCTGTATCTTGTCCTCTGTGCTTAGTGCACTCTCCACCCTGGACTTTACCATAGGGTCCAGGTCAGGAATCTCTATCGAGAATCCGAGACGAGGATTGCTGAGCTTGTCTGTGATGCTGATTCCGCACTCGACCGTTCTCTTGTTCGCTACTGATGTTGTGTCGGAAATCAATGTTGACAATGATGCCTTTGTCCTGTATATGGCATCTATGTCAAGAGTACTTTCCATTATGTCTCCTCCGAAACGGATCGAACTGCCGTCCTGTATGCTGAAGTCCCTGCTTGCAAGGCCGAGTACTACGAATTTGTAATTTCCTCCCGTCAGGGTGTAGTCGCCGTTGATGTCGAATGTCTCGCTGTCTATCTTCAGGTCGATTGTTCCGTTGCCTCTTCCCGAAAGGACGTTTCCGCTGGCCTTGTCTATTTCGACGAATGCCTCTACTTCAGGCGATGCCGTTACGCGCATATTCACTCCAAGCTCTCCACCCTTCTGCTCGGTCTTCTGCAGCTTGCGGATCATCATTTCATATGGATCGACATATATGTCTTTTGACAATTCCTTGAATTTTAGCAGGTTGCTGCCCTTTCCGGAAGTCAGTGCGCTGCTCAGAGGGATGTGCAGCTCTCCCGGCTTGGTCGTCACTGCGTCGATGTTCATCATCAATGAATTTACCGGACCCGTTATTCCCAGATTGCCGGTTGCGTACAGTCTGCCGTAGAAGACATCTGCCTGCTTCTCGCTCAGATCGACGCATTCCATATTCGTTACCTTGGCCGTCAGATCAAAGGACATGTTCCTGAAATGATCCCAGTTGATGCTTCCCGTGATCTCTCCTGTTCCGTCGTATCTGTCCTTGACATCTATCTGGTCCAGGTATGCGCCCTGGCTGTCTATATGGAACGTTCCGTTTGCGAAATAAGGGACATTTGTATATGCAATTCTTAGTTCAGTGTCATTCAGTCGTGTATCCCGGCTGCTGATGGACAGATTGTCAAGAGGACCATCCACCAGGACTTCACCTGAAACGGTTCCGTCCATAGTGCTGAAGATGTCTGTGAGCAGAGGCTGGACATATCCTATATGCAGGTTGTCAAGCTTAGCCTCGGCTTCAAGAGTCTTGAGCCTTGGACTGAGCTTGCCGTGTGCCGTGATGTTGCTCTTTCCGGCATAATCGTTCTTCAGATCTATCTCGAACCTTTCGAATTCCTCGTTCCAGCTGCTTCCGATACCGACCACTCCCAATGGAACACCGGCAATATATGTCGAATCTGAAATCATGTCTGCAAGGAGACCGATCTCATTGAGAGGCGAGATCAGCTTGACGTCTCCTGTTGCCGCACCTGCGATGCCAAGGTTCGAACCTATAAGTGGATTTATTATCGATATGTCGAAGCGGTCAAGGTTAAGTGTCAATGTGTCTTTCCTTTCGGCCGATGTCTTTCCTGCAAGTCTGATTCTTTGCTCTGCGCTGGTCAGTTCCAGGGATTCTACATCTATGTCTTTGCCGGATATGTGAATCTTTGATGGTTCAATGTTCCATTCTCTAGAATTCAGGTGAAGACTTGTCGGCAGGAGTTCCAGATCGATGTCCAGTTTTTCGTCCTTGCGGTCAAAGTCGCTTACAAGGACGAATTCACCTCTATTCAGGAGCTCTCCTGTGTTTTCATATGAAAAGGCTGCTCCCAGGTGGTTGTCTTCTGCAAGTATCTGGAATCTGCTATCCATAAGCATCATTGATGCCGCGCGTATTTCGTTGCAGTTCAGTTCACCTGTTATCTTGTCGTTCCTGTTGTCAAGGGCAACGTTTACTCCTTTCATATATTGCTCCCTGTAGGCGATTCTAGGCGATTTCATCTCTGTGGTCATGATGCCTTCAGGGGTGATGTTCAGGTTGAGGGAGGTGCTGTCTGCAATGTAGATGCCGGGTATCGCGAATGACATTATGTCCATTGAATCGTGGCATCTGAAATACAGCTCATAACTGTTTCCGGCCCATTTTGCTCCTTTGTCTGTGAAGAGGGCCGGGATTTCCTTTCTGAGAGTTATGTCCTTTATGTCGTTGATGAACCTTCCCACAGATGCCGTGCCGATATATGAACCGTCGGCAAAGGATGAATTAAGCCTGACCTTCCATTTGTTGTCATTGGTATGAGATGTCAGGTTGATGTCTCCGATGTCGTATTTTCCGAAATCATTCACAAGTTTCAGTCCTCCGATGTCTATCTTTCCGAGCAGGTCTCCTTGGGCTGTACGGGTGAAGTTTGCATTTGTCTGCAGCTGTATTCTTGAAATGCCTCTCTTGTCGATGTTCATTGCCTGAAGGTCTGCATGTCCGATGTTTGCATAGAACTGGTACAATGCGTTGTTCGTCTTGGTGGAGAGGGCGAATGTTCCCTGGAACAGGAAGTTGAGGTTCGGGTCGTTGCATATGATCCTTCCGTCAAAGGCCTTTTCCGACAGCTTTCCCACTGCCGCTATGCCGGAATAATCATATCCGTTCAGCATCATCTGCTCAACTATGAGCGAGTCTATGGCTACCTCAGGGAAACCCTCCGGGAATTTTGCCTTTACACCGGTTCTCAGGGTTGTCTGATGGATTATATCTGTCCCTATGATTCGTCCCAGGTCAAGATCTTTCGTGTTTATGGTTCCGTCAATGCCTATAGGTTTTGACGGGATGGTTATGTCTGTGAGTACTGCTTCCGCTTCTGCGCTGCCTATCAATGAATTCAAGGATATCTTTGCGTTCATGCTGTTAAGCAGACCTTCTGCGGAACCGTCCACCATGAATGTCGTTCCCTTTGCAAATCTGCTCAGGTCGACCTTGCCTTCGCGGGTCCATTCGCTCACAAAAAGGCCCAAGCCTTCGGCTGTGAGCTGGAAGTCCTTTACGGTGGCGTCTATCCTTGTCCTGTCGATGTCGGGAAGTCCTGTCATTGTGCCGTTCACGGTGCCGGAGAATCCTCCTGCTTCGGAACATGCGGAGATGTTGTAGAAATGCAGGTCGCTCACTGTTCCTTCCATTCTGCCTTCTGCCTTGACTCTCAGTCTGTTGCCTTCAAGTTGAGGTGCGAAATAGGTTATGGTGCGGAAGTCCACCATGCTGCTTCTTATCACACCGTCCATCTTGACCTTGTTGATGTAGTCTTCAAAATCCTTGACGGAATCATAACTCATCATGTACAAGGCGATGTCTATGTCGGACCACTGGTCCTTTAGCCTGATGTCTTCTACAATTGTGCGTCCGTTGCCGACTTTTGCATTTCCTGTGAGGGAATGACAGACAAATCCGCTTTTCTCTTTGAACGAGAGCTGGTCCACCTCGCCTGTCATGATGCCTCCCTTGAACATGAGTTCTCTGGCCTTAAGGTCGATTTCCGTCACGTCAAGATCGTTCCAGTTCATTCCTCCGTGGTATGGAGTCTTCTGGGTCTTGTAATTTATCAGGGCGAATGCCATGTTGTTGAGCTCGACCTTCCTTATATGGAAGATTTCATCCGGAGACGGCTCCTTTTTAGGCTGGTCCTTCTTGAGTCTGAATATTCTTGAAAGGTTGTCCGTTCCTTTTCCTGTGCTGTCGTTAGGGTCGTCTTCGAGCACAAGGTTCATCCGTGCATCGCTGATGTATGCCTTCCTTATGTGTATGCCTTCAGAGTCGGTAAGTCCTTTCAGTGAAAATCTGGCGATGATATACCTTGCCCGGAATAAGGTGTCTATCTGTTCTTTTGAAGGGTCTGCAGAGTCCTTCGCCGGTTCTTTGTCAATGATGGCCACATTCTTGAGGACAAGGGTGGTGAACGGCCTTATGTGCAGTTTCTCAAAGACTATATTTCCGTCAAGTTTCTCAGACAGGGCTTCGGTAACTCTGCCGGCGATGAATGTCTGTACCTGCGGGAGCTGTAAAGCGAGGGCTCCTGCAAATAATGTGGCGGCTATTGCGACGATGATGCGCCAGATTATTTTGTACGATCTTTTGATAGTCTTTTAAGTTTATGGCGGTCCAACTTACAAAGATAGTAAAAATCTCAGAGAAAATCCGTAATTTTGTCCCTTGAAAACAGGTGCATATTATGTGCCCGAAAATAACTGATGATGTCGGAAATAATACTTGGAATTGAATCGTCCTGCGATGATACCTCTGCGGCTGTCATCAAGGATGGCTATATGTTGTCGAATGTACTTGCCAGTCAGGACGTTCACAAGGCGTACGGTGGCGTCATACCGGAACTTGCGTCGCGTGCCCATCAGGTCAATATCGTGCCGGTGGTAAGCGAGGCTCTCAAGCGTGCCGGTGTGACAATGGATGACGTGGATGCCATTGCTTTTACACGTGGTCCGGGACTTCTTGGATCCCTTCTTGTCGGAACTTCGTTTGCAAAAGGTCTTTCTCTGGCTTCAGGCAAGCCTCTAGTGGAGGTGAATCACCTTCAGGGCCATATTCTTGCGAATTTCATCAAGCAATATGACAGTGAGAACCGTCAGCCTGAATTCCCATATCTCTGCCTTCTTGTATCTGGAGGAAACTCACAGATTGTCAAGGTCACCAGCCCTCTGGAATATGAGATACTCGGTCAGACAATCGACGATGCTGTGGGAGAAGCTTTCGACAAGTGTGCGAAGATGATGGGCCTGGGATATCCTGGAGGACCGATTGTCGACAGGCTTGCGAAGCAGGGTAATCCTGACAGATTCAAGTTCTCGAAGCCTCATATTCCGGGTTTTGACTATAGTTTCAGCGGCATCAAGACTTCTTTGCTTTATTTTGTGCGTGACCAGATGGCTGAAGATCCTGATTTCATGGAGAAGAACAAGGAAGACATCTGTGCGAGTTTTCAGAAGGCTCTGATAGATATTCTTATGGACAAGCTGATAAAGGCAGCAAAGCACACCGGAATCAAGCAGATCACGATCGGTGGAGGAGTTTCGGCAAACAGCGGTCTCCGTAGCAGGATTGAGGAGGAAGGACGCAGGCGTGGATGGACTACATTCCTTCCTGAGTTCAAGTTCACTACTGACAATGCCGCCATGATTGCCATAGCCGGATGGTTCCACTATCAGAACGGTGAGCGTGCCTCTCTGGATATCGCTCCAGTGAGCCGACTTGCAGAACTGTAGATTGCCGTTCGGACCCGGCAATGACACCGCATGTCATACCTGACTCGATCTGGAATCTCACCACAAACCCGTCATTCCCGACCTGATCGGGAATCTAAACCAAAAGAAAATGAAAGAAATAGAAGTAACCTGTAAACTGGGAAAAGAACTATC
>JAEIGA010006726.1_pt1 | contig 17498 bp, 7 predicted proteins | sample 9270691 | NCBI WGS metagenome assembly JAEIGA01 (sample SAMN17057246, study PRJNA624740) | gut metagenome | biome: biome; isolation source: fecal sample | host: Bos grunniens | place: China: Xizang | collected 2019 | reverse complement strand
GTCGGCCGTCTCCTCGTCCGTGCTGCTCACGGCAAAGAAACTGGTTGGCGGCATCTGCTTGGGGTCGCCAACGATGACGGCCGCCCTTGCACGTAACAGGGAGCCTATGGCCTCGCTGGTGGGCATCTGGCTTGCCTCGTCGAAGACCACCAGGTCGAACTTGGGTGCATCCACGTCGAGGTATTGCGCCACGCTCAGCGGACTCATCAGCATCACGGGGCACAGGCTGGGCATCAGGTGCGGCATCTGGTCGATGATGCTGCGTATGCTTGCACCGCGCCCCTTGCTGGCAATGCGCTTGCGCAGCAGGGTCAGTTCGCTGCTCAACGCGGCATCGCGTGTATCAAGCGGGATTCCTGCCGAAACCCTGGCCACCAGTTCCTGGCGTGTCAGCTGCTGGAAATCACGCACAAGCCGGGTATAGCGGCTGATCAGGTTTTCAAACATCAGTCCGTCAAACTCCTTCAGCGTGGGGTCGGCTGTGATGATCTCCTGTGCTTTGCCCTGGTAGTAGGCAGCCATAAAACTGTCGCATATAGCATCCACTGGCACTCCAGCGGTGTATTGCTTCACCGCCTCGGCCAGGCCGCTTCCCTCCAGGTCATGCAGCATATCGGCATAGCGCTGCCACTGGGGCAGGAGGTCCATATTGCTGCTCCATCGCTCCACGGCTGTGGCAAGAGCCTCTATGTCGTCAAGCAGAGAGGCATCCACCTGGGCCACGGTCATAAACTTCTTCCATTTATAGTCGCTCTCCAGATACTGGCGTGTGGTGCGTGCCATGTAGCCTATCTTCTGGTTGCGCGCCATCTGCTGCTTCACGCCGGCAACGGTCTGCGCCAATGTGGGCAGGTGCCTGTCCACCGTGTCGGCCGTCAGGAGCGGTGACACATAGGCGCCCTTCTCCTCTGGCTTTCTCTTGGGCAGCATGCCCCTAAGCGGATGCTCGCACAATGGCATGCCCAGCATGGTCTCTACGGAGTGCAGCTGCAAAATCTTGTCGCGCAGGGCATGTGCATGCTTGTCCGAGAGTCTCTCCATCACCTTGGCGTCCACCGCCATAGGTGCGGCATTGACCGACATGAAACGCTCTATGCAGTCGCTGAGCGACAGGCCGCTCTGCTCCTGTCTGCGGTGCAGGGCCTCCACATAGCCTATAAGCTGCATGCGTTGCACATACAGGTCGTCGGCCTTGCGGCGGTACTCCTCTGCATCGGACTGGGCTGTTGCCTCCAGTGCCCTCTGCATCTGTTGCAGGAAGTGGCGCTTGTCCATCTTGTTGGAGTGCAGTTCCATGCAGAAGTGGCCCATGCCTATCTTCTCCAGGCGCGACTGCACCACCTCCAGCGCTGCCCTCTTCTGTGCCACGAAAAGCACACGCTTGCCCTGGTACACGGCATTGGAGATGAGGTTAGTGATGGTCTGCGACTTGCCCGTACCCGGCGGACCGTACAGGATGAAGGTGCGCCCTTGTCCGGACTCGACCACGGCTTCCATCTGCGACGAGTCGGCATCCACAGGCAGTGCGTATTCATTGGGACGGGCATTCATGTCCAGGTTGCGGGCATCCACCGGCGGTGTGCTGTCCTCCACCAGCAGCCTGCCGTCTATGAGGCTGCGCACTATGTCGCTGCCCAGCATGGCGGTGCTGTGGGTGTGCAGGTCGTTCCACATTACAAACTTGGTGAACGAGAAAATGCCTATCACCGACTCCTCCATCACCTCCCATGTGGGATGCTCCTTCACCGCCTGGCGCATGGTGTGCATCACCAGGCTCACATCGATGCCCTGTGCATCCTGCGGCAGGGGATGCAGTCCGTTCACTCTGATATCGAACTGCTGATGCAGAAACTCCAGCAGGGTTATGTTGGGCATCGTCTCCTCGTCGCGGCGGCGTATGGCATAGCAGTCCTTCTTCACCTGCACCATCTCTATGGGCATAAGCAGTATGGGCGCCATGTACTGTCTGGCACCTTCGCGTTCCTGCCACTTCAGCGTGCCCAGGGTCAGGAACAGGGTGTTGGCACCCGTTTCCTCCATATTGGTGCGCACAGCCCTGTACAGTCCCTTCAGTTCCTTCTGCTCCAAAAGCAGTTCTTTCCCTTCAGCCAATTCGTCTTCCAGCTGGGCTATATCGGGGTGAGCATAAGGAAGGCAGTTCTTCCCCATGCGCATATTCAGCAGGTTGTTGCGCAGGGTCAGGTCCAGCAGTTTGCGTTCCCACAGGCGCAACTTGGCTGCATTCAGCTCCACGGCATATTCGTTGCACAGGAGCTGCAGTCCTTCCTCTATCTGGGAAGCCTGCGCCTGCATGGCGGAGATATGTCTGTTTACTCGTGCTTCTTCTACGCTGTCCAGAGTGTTTACCTCCAGAGCATGCCCCAGCATTCGGGTCAGTTCGGCACTGTGTACAAGGGTTCTGTTCAGGTTTTTCATCATACGGGGGTGGGGATTACATAAACTATGCCTGTTCTACCAGTCTGTAGCACTCATCCTCATCGTCCCATGCATACAGGAAGTAGCGCAGGTCGCCTACTGTGCCGGCATCGCCCATGTCGTCGCAAGAAAGTGTCTGGCCGGCATATCTGATCTGTGTGATGCACGTTACATCGTCTCCGAAATACTCGCAGTGCAGTACGCCCTTCTCGGCATTGTCGTTCTTGACAAAGCTGATGCCGCCTATGCTGAAATGGGCAGGCACCTTGTATTCAGCGTAGGAGCGTTTCACGCTGTCTGTGGTAACGAGCAGGTACTGTGGATGCCCCTCCTGAGTAACGGCAAAGTTATCCTTGATGTCGCGATAGGCAAACAGGTTTTCAGACCCCACACTGATGTCTCCCTCATCAATCACATCACCATCGCTGTCCGTTATCTCGTATCCCAGGCGTTCCGACTCTTCATCTCCCCACAGGTCGAACGTTTCGTTGCAGAAGAATTCTTCATCGATATGGTCCCATATTTCGTCGGTATCGCCATCTTCAAGGAGTTGCTTTATGGTCTCGAACTCATCTTCGTCAAGGTCATAGAAGTTGGTCCGCATCACGTCGGTTCCCTGGTTGGCATACAATGTGAGTGTTACGGTCTCCTGGCAGTCAGCAGAATAGTTGAGTTCCTCGTCGAGCACGATGGCACAGGGCTGGTCGGTAAATGTAAGTTCGCCCTTGCCGAACGACATCTTCACCTCACCGTCGTTGTCATGAATCACCCGTTTGGCTATCACCACACCGCAGTCGTTTATGTCCTCGCATCCACGGAAATCGTCGTCGCAGATATCGATGGGACCGTCTTCACTGCACCAGCAGTACATCTCTTCTCCATCGGCATCTTCACCTAATTCATAGGTCACCTCCACCTCGCGGTCCTCACCATCGGACTCGTAGGTGTAGGTAAAGCCGCAGCCTTCAAAGTTTTCCCAATCAACGGGGCATTCGGGCAGGTCTTCGGACGATGAGAACTCTTCCTCTTCGTCTTCAGTTTGCATGTCCTCAGCATCGGGGGTACAGGCACCACATTCAGGACAGAAACGTTCCTCCATCCCTACCTTTTCACCACAATAGGGGCAAAAAAAATAGACTTCAGAGTTTGAGGAATTCTCGGTGCTATCCGCATCGCTCTGCATCTGGTGCTGAGCTTGCATAAGCATGGACTGCCGCATCTGCAGTTCCTGCTGCATCTGCAGTTGTTCTTCCATAAGTCTTCTTTCCATCTCAAACATTTTCTCCTGCTGCTTCTGCAAATCGCTAAAATACTTGTCGTAATCCATAGTACTATAGTGCTTGATGTTAGTGTATTTATTTCGTCTTTATAACTCGCTTCACCTTTCCCTGCTTGTCAACTTCCACCCACGACTTGCGGGCATAGGGCTTGCTCATGTCTTCGTAGGCGGTCTGCGACCAGACTTGGGTTCTACTATATATTAAGGTTCTTTTTTATCGTTTTGATGTCTTCAATCATAGAACTTATAACATCATTTACTGTTACCCCCGTTTGTATCTCTACTTTCTGATAAATGAAACCATCGCCATAGTAGTAAAAATTGGGGAAGTTATTATCTCGTGCTCTAGGATTCGGATTGGATGGAAGTATTGAGTTACTGTTCAATCGACTAGGATATTTTATTTTTGTTTTATTTTCTCCTAACCAAAAGGCCAATTCTGTTTTTTTATTCTGTAGTACATCTACTACTTCCCCCTTATATTTACAGAGAGCGTGACAATATGAATTTCCTTGCAACTGCAAGAAAATATAGCTATCATCCAAGTTGGCAGGATATTTCACCGCTATCTCTAAAATACCAATATTGTGTGCAAAACTGGTTCCATAGCGAATTGCATCAGGCTTTCCCACACTCACATGATATGCTTTTATACCTGCATTATTTAAAGCCTCTTCCAACATCCTTTGCAATTGAGAGTAATGCACTTTCTGTCGTATATCATCTATACGCAATTCGTGCTGCTCATCTCCTTGATACCCTTTATTAGCCCAAGGATATATTTTCCCAACGAAGTCATCATTACCATTAACTTTCCAATCGTCTTGAGCAATATAATGTAATGCCTCTATGAAATTACGGTAATCCTCAAGAACTAAACAATCAAGTTGTGTGAAAGAAGTATGAGAGTTATTACCGTTAAGATAACAATGTAAGTCTGAATAATTCTTAGATATCCATTCATATTTAAATTGTACACCTTTTTTATAGCATTTACGTGTACATTCACATTCGAGAAAGTTCGGCGTTTTATTCTCTGTATATAGCGATAACAGGATAAATGTAATCGGTTGAGGATTAGAAACACAAACCGCTTGTAAATCTTTAAAAGGCCATTCACTGAAAGCCTTATTAAAATATCTCTGTAACTGCTCATGATATGGAAGGCTCTTCATCTTGTTCTCAAGCACAAGTACAGGAACCCAACGTTCCCTGAGAGTATCATCATGTTGGTCCTTTGGAATTTGCACATATATGCTGAGGTCAAAGTTTCTTGACTCACGTCGCACCTCTACCTTATATCCAGTCTCCCACCAAAAGCTATCTACATTAGCAAGCTTATGCATTACCTTAATAAATATTGACCAATCCTTAATACTTAGCCAATATAGAAAATTACTATGAAACAACTCCTTCGAGCCGAGAGAAAGTTGGAATGTCGTAGAGCTAGACAATTGGGCAATCCATTTATCCTTATTAGTTGGCATATATATATCGAAGAAATTTACAATTATAACCCTGTTAATATTGAAAAAAAGCGCGATTGACCTATACATCGCGAGGTATGAATTATCATGAATTAAATATTATAACTGGTCATTTTATTCCAATCCCAGTTCTTTAAGTTTATTAATAGCTCTTACATAACCTTGCGCAGCTGACTTACGCCACCATTTTATGGCCTCTTTCTGTGACTTCACTACACCCTTGCCATCATAATACATACCGGCAAGAGAATTTTGTGCATTCGCAAATCCCTGCTTGGCCGCCTTGCGGAACCACTTGACGGCTTCGGTATAGGACTGTTCTACACCCTCGCCATCATAATACATAATGGCAAGATTAAATTGTGCTGTCACATGTCCCTGCTCGACCGCCTTGCGGTACCACTTGACGGCTTCGGTATAGGACTGTTCTACACCATCGCCATTATTATACATAATGGCAAGATTATTTTGTGCCTCCGCGTATCCCTGCTCGGCCGCCTTGCGGTACCACTTGACGACTTCGGTATAGGACTGTTCTACACCCTCGCCATTTTTATACATAATGGCAAGATTAAATTGTGCCTCCGCATGTCCCTGCTCGGCCGCCTTGCGAAAGTTGGTCACGGCTTTCTTGAAGTCTTTAGGCTTGCCGTATTTTCCAAAATAGTAATCCTTACCCAATTCATTGAACTTTTTAGCTTCTTTAAGAAGTTCAGCAGCACTCTTCTTCTTCTTCTTGGGTTCAGGCTGGGGTGATGGTTCAGGCTTAATCTCTGTGATAAACTTATGCAATTCTTTGACATTTTCTGCAAATTCCCAATTTGCCATACCTTGCTTCCAAGCATAGGTATCACCGGTAAGCACACCATCCCGGGCAAGCTGCTGCAACTGGTTCATATCGTAAGGACCTGCTTGCTGGCCATTGAGCACGAGCATATAGGCTGACTTATCTGGTTGTTGCTTCAACAGTGCTTTAACCTCGGGAACATTTTCTGCAAATTCCCAGTTTGCCATGCCCTGCTTCCAGACATAAGTTTGACCCGTGAGCACATCCTTCTGGACCAACTCCTGCAACTGCTCCTTCTCGAACGGACCTGCCTGCTGACCATCTATAACCAACATATAGCCTTCCTCGGCCTTGCGCCTTGCTTCTTCCTCGGCTTGGCGCTTAGCCTCTTCCTCAGCGGCCTTGCGTTTGGCATCCTCCTCGGCAGCAAGGTTCCTGCCAAAGAAATTTACCAGATAGAAGGCACTGCCCTGTTCGGTAGCACCCATTTCTTTGGCTGTATCTGGGTCCAACAGCAGATAGAGTGACTCGGCAAAACGCTGCAAGCCAGGAGTGTAGTCTCCGCTTACTGCCTGCAACAGTTCCGATGCCTCTGCCATATCCTTACGCATATATGCACAGGCCACAGCCAAAAGAGAAATATTGTCTTCTGGATAATTAGGGAACTTGTCGGTCAGCGAAAACAAGATTTCCTCGGCCCTTGCAGTCTGACCTTTCTTCTGATACGCCAGGCAACCCCAAAAACTCTGCCAGTAGTTGTCGACCATGGAAGACGTGTACTTCTCTATGCACTTGTCCTCCTTCAAGGCTGCCAATACCAGATAGTATTTACGATGCAACTCGTCATTGGAAAACTTGCCAGCCAACACCTCTATGCTGTCTATCTGACGCATCAGAGCGGCTATTTCGTTTTTCTTTAATGCATCGGTCAGCTGTTTCAACTTGATCTTGGCTATTCCAGTGAGTTCGCTCTTCTGAGCATGGCGCACGACAAGCATGTGCACCTGCTCGAGAATCTGGTTGGCAGAAGTCTCGTCAAGTCCCAGTTCCATACGGTAGCGGTCGAGTTCGAGCTTCTCGTCCTGCTCCAGCACATTGTCTTCGTAGGCACGCTTGCAGGCATTCAGATACAGCGTCTTGCGCTCCTGCAACAGTTCCATCTCGGTCTTCTGTGCAGCTACCTGTGTGATATTGTTTACGGTCGATGTCGTGTTGGTGATATTATGAATGCTTCTATCCTCGTTGTGGATGTTTTTCGATGCATTCACATTCAATCCTCCACTGATGGCATTGGCATCGCCCAGGTTGATGCCAGGGATGTCATTTGCCACAGCAGGCTTCTCAATCAGTGGAGTTCCGCACTCGGGGCAAAACCTACCGTCATATTCTTGCTTACAATTAGGGCAATACATTATATATATATTTATAGCTTTATTTCGTCTTTATAACTCGCTTCACCTTTCCCTGCTTGTCAACTTCCACCCACGACTTGCGGGCATAGGGCTTGCTCATGTCTTCGTAGGCATAGCTGTAGCCCTCCTCAGAAGTGCCGTCGCCATTGGGTATGGAGAAACTGTCCACATGGCTGAGCCAACGGGGTTCGAGGCCGAGTTTCTCGTACAGGTGCTGCTGCACTGCCTGATGGATGGCGTCAATGTTGCGGTCCACGCTGCGGCGCACTTGGTCAAGCAGGGACGAGGATGAGTTCTGCTCCTTGAAAGTGGTGATGCGCTGCGTGCGCTTCATGCGGATGGGCATATACTTTGTCTGGGGCAGTACGGGCAGCACGTGCTCTTCGCGGGCACGGCGCAGCACCTCCTCGTTGCGCTGCAGGCGCAGCATTGGGTTGCCGTAGAGGGAGAACATCATCATGGTGGCCAGGGAGAAGTCGTCGCGCTCCATGTGGCGGAAGGTGTTGAAGTACTCCAGTTTGGCACGCATCATGGCTTCGCCCACGGGCAATCCGCTGAACTGCTCCATGCAGAAGATGGGCATCAGGTGCTCCGAGCCGGAGCCATCGTGAACCTCTACGCCCTCGGGCACGTCCAGGTCGGTCATAGGTACAGGAATGAGCGAACCGGCATAGAGCAGAAAGCCATTCTCGTAGAACGAGGTGAGAAGCATAGACTCGTCACGCTCGTAGCCGTAATAGCGTGCTCCATAGCAAGCCACGGTGTTGAACACACGCGCCGAAGTATCGCTGAGCATGTCTGTGTTGAAGGCCTCGCCACTGTCGTTGTAGAATCCCGACATATAGTTGCTGCTGGCACCATGCAGGTTGAAAAGCAGCATGCCGGCCTTCTCCAATGTACGGTGCACTGGCCCTGTGGTATCTTCGTCGTCTGGCGACACTGGGGGGCTTACATACATGCCTTCCCACACCACATCGGGGTCGTTGGAATGATGCAGGAGCGGCAGGTGCTCCGACATGGTCTTGCTGGCAGGAAGCCAGGAGGCATTGGCGGTCATCATTACCTTGTCCACGGCAATGCCGTCGCTGTAGTATTTGGCACACAGGTTGAAGTATGCCTCGAGGTCGTCTTCAAGAGCGGTATCCATCTTGCCATCCTCCAAAGGAAGTCGGGAAACGGTGTTGCGCACATGCTCCTCGCTGATGGTATGGTCGCCATATTCCCACAGGTTGCTGAAGAAGTTGCCCGTGAAGCCATAGCACATGTCGCAGGGGATCTTGCCTGTGTCGCTGGTACCGAACACATCCTCCACCATGGGGATGGGAATCACATCGTGGCCGCCGATGATGAAGAGCGGCGTCTTCATGCCATAGCCTATAGATGACTTCTCGAAATAGTCGGAGATGAGTTCGTTGTGCTCAAGCCAGAAGTCATCGGAACCGAAATATTTGGGATAGCCCGCTGCATCGAGCAATTCCCAATGCATATTGTATCTTGCCGCCTTCTTGCAGAACGACTGCAGGATACGGCATACGTCGTCTGCCGAACAATCGTACTTGTCTGCCAGGCGCTCCGTATTGGTATAAAGGATGCCATACTGCGCATCGCCGCCAGAGGCATCTTCACTATTGCTGCCGTATAGAGTGTATGCCGTATCGTCACTGGCATTGCCAGCAAGGGCAGTGCCACAGTTCTCGCAGAAGTGTGCCGAGGCAGAATTCCTGCTTCCACACTGGGGGCAGAACTGAAAGGCGCCATACTGCATATTCGCAGGAGATGTGGCAGGAGCAAACTGTTGGTCGAATCTGGACAGCTGGCTGTCAAGATCGTTATTCAATTGAGACAAATACTCGTCTAAGTCTTTCATGGTTCTAACTTTGTTCTGTTCTATTATATATATATAATGTATTGCTGACTTCCGTTCCTCAGGCCTGTTCTCCAAGGAACCATTTTTGCAGTATTACCATCTCGGGGTGACGGGTGCTTTGCCAAAACCAATGCCGTGGGTTTGCCTTCAGCTGGCTGTAACTGATGTTCCCGTCTATGAAATCCTCGAGATTGGTTCTTGCCGCATATCTTTGCTCGCCACAGAGCAGACCCACGGTGTCCATGTCGGAAAGGGTCTTGGCATAGTAGCGGTCCTTCTTCTTGCCGTCGGGGCGGCTGCATAGAAACTTTTCATAATGGTCTTCAAGTTCCTGGATACGTTCGGGACAATCAGGCGCTGCCGCAGAACCGGCATCGCCCTTGAGCGTATATTTCCTCTTCTCGTCTTCTGGCAGCAAAAGGTCGTGGACAAGGGTGCGGTAGAGCCATTTGTTGCTCAGGCACTGTTGCATTGCAGGTATCGAATAGAATCCGTCCATCCAGCCCTCCTGTCCGTTGACGGTGCCAATGATGTGGGCAGTCTTCCGGCGATTTGCCGACACATTTCTGCCTATGCCTCTTGTTATCCCTACGTCACGCGACACTCCCAGCCCCCCTATATCGGTCTTTCCCGTATAGACGGCTCTGAGGGCATCCATACAATAAAGGCTCAGCTGGCGGACATCTGCTGGCCTGTTTATTACGCCCAAGGCCAGAGTGGCCCAGGAATACAGCCCGTCGCCCCAATAGAGATAGCGCACAACACGGCGCTGGGCCTTCACAAACAGGCGCATCAGGCGCTTGTCCCTCTCGGCAATGTTGTCCAGCCTGTAGAGGTTCCTGACACTGGCAATAAGGTGCTTGTCCCTTATTGTCAGACGGTCTATGCTCTGCCTGAATTTGTCTGTCCACTTCTTGGACAGTGTAATCTCCCCTCCCCTAATGTAATATCCGAGAAACCTGACGAACCTGTCGCCAACGATGTTCTCTATCTTCCTGGCGTTGAGTTCAAGTCCTATCTCGCGCAGGTTGGACACTATCAGTTCCGTTGCCCTTTCATAGTCCTCTCCCACATAAATGATGTCATCCGAATAGCGGACGTATATGCCTCCAAGGGCAGAGAGTTCCTGATCCAGCTTGTACAGGATGACGTTTGCCAGCCACGAGGAAACGGCACATCCCTGCTTTATGCCCTGATAGGCATTGACATATTCACGGTGCCGGGTGTCGTAGTACAAGTCTGAATCGTAATACTTCCTCAGCATAGAGACGACGGACGAGGCGCCAAACTTCTGCTCTACCTGGTCAAACGCCTTGTGTATCTGTTCCCTGCCTACGGTCTCGAAATACTTGTGAATGTCAAACTTCCTGCCAACGACGGAACTGGAATTGCTCAATACGGCAATCCGCGCGGACAGATTGCGCACAATCTTGCCCACACCTATGCCTTCCTGATATGACTTGCACGATGGATGGACCATATACCCTGCATTGCGCATGAGCCATTTGTAAATGGCATTGAGCAGCAGGCGGTCGAGCGGTTCGTTGGCAAAGAAGGTTCTCTCGCCACCGTCGTCCTTGGAACGGTAACCGGTATGCGGAGGCCTGATGATGTAGTTCCCGCTACCCACCTTCATACATAGTTCTGCCCGTCCATGAGGGTCCTGGATGTACTCCAGGAGTTCATGGGAGATACCCTTGGACAGGCCGTGGTCTATGACCTCTGCCCAAAGCCCGGTATCCTTAAATACAGAACTTAGTATCGCGTCCATACCTATTATATATAAATAGAGGTTCTCTTAAAAAAAATCTGATCCCACCAACGCGGGGCATAACTTTATTCGCTTAGATGATCTACCGTTCCGATCTGAGTCGGTACCAAGGCAGACATGGCCATGTCGCCGTGGTACCGACTCGTGAACGGAGCGGTAGATTCAGTGTTGCCGGCCAGATCAGATAAGTTTGCCCGAACTCTCATTCCTACTTCTTGTATTCCTTATACTTGAAGACTCCGCTATCAAAGAACTTCTCCTTGCAGAAGAGCATCAACTCGGCACCGTCAAAACCAGAATCAAAGACCTTGTTGACAATTCCATGTATACATTCGTCGCGGTCAAGTTCGTTTCCGCTATCGTCTTTATACCTCAGGCCAAGATACTTGACCATGGTCATCATGGAAGAATATGCACCGTCGCCGACATAGGCATTAATGAACTCGTCTGCCAATTCCAATCCGCAACTCCAATCCTCTCTGAAATGAGGGTCATTGGTAACACGCTCGTCGTTGTATTGTCTTACTGCCTCGTATAGTTCCTTGTCGTTCTTTGCCTTTCTAATGAGGTTGATTCTGGATTCGATTTGGGCATATAGATTTGGCAAAGTGCGCTCTTTCCTATTGTATTTATTCCAACCCGAACGCGGGGCCTTTTCAGGAGTGTCTATATAATAGTAATTCTCACGGAACTCGCGGTCCGCTCCACTCATATACCCTATCTTCACATAAGCGCCGGCAGAAGAATTGGTATAGACCTTAAGGTTACCGATATACTTCCGGAATCCAGCCAAGTCAAATTCTGCCATAGCAATGGCAACCTCCTTGGTCCACCAGCCGGAACGTATCTTATAGGCATACGAAGACTTGTCCTTCATTGCCGCCAGCGCCTTGAGGTTGCGCACAAGGATTGTCCAAAACTTGTCGTAGTTCTGTTTAGATACAGCATCGGCATAGGCATCTATGCTGAAATCCTTCAGCCAGCCCTCCTTGTATCCCATGTCCACCAACTTGGGCAATATCCAGCTTCGGTTGAGATGCAGGGTCTCGATGTAGGTACTGCCAACAATATCTTTGCACAGGGCAGCCAGGGCATCGTTGTCTGGCATTACAGCCTGCTTGCTGCTATTTCCGTTTGACACAAGAATGGCCTGCAGTTCTTTCACGTTTTCTGCAAATTCCCAATTTGCCATGCCTTGCTTCCATGCATAGGTATCACCGGTAAGCACACCATCCCGGGCAAGTTGCTGCAACTGGTTCATATCGTAAGGACCTGCTTGCTGGCCATTGAGCACGAGCATATAGGCTGACTTATCTGGCTGTTGTTTCAACAGCGCTTTAACCTCGGGAACATTTTCTGCAAATTCCCAGTTTGCCATGCCCTGCTTCCAGACATAAGTTTGACCCGTGAGCACATCCTTCTGGACCAAGTCCTGCAACTGCTCCTTCCCGAACGGACCTGCCTGCTGACCATCTATAACCAACATATAGCCTTCATCGGTCTTGCGCCTTGCTTCTTCCTCAGCTTGGCGCTTAGCCTCTTCCTCAGCGGCCTTGCGTTTGGCATCCTCCTCGGCTTGGCGATTGGCCTCTTCCTCAGCGGTCTTACGCCTTGCTTCCTCCTCGGCAGCAAGGTTCCTGCCAAAGAAATTTACCAGATAGAAGGCACAACCCTGTTCGGTTGCCCCCATCTCCTTGGCTGTTTCCGGTTCCATCAGCAGATAGAGCGATTCGGCAAAACGCTGCAGGCCCGGAGTGTAGTCTCCGCTTACTGCCTGCAACAGTTCCGCTGCCTCTGCCATATCCTTACGCATATACGCACAGGCCACGGCCAAAAGAGACATATTGTCTTCAGGATGATTAGGGAACTTGTCTGTCAGCGAAAACAAGATTTCCTCGGCCCTGGCAGTCTGCCCCTTCTTCTGATATGCCAGGCAACTCCAAAAACTCTGCCAGTAGTTGTCGACCATGGAAGACGTGTACTTCTCTATGCAATTGTCCTCCTTCAAGGCTGCCAATACCAGATAGTATTTGCGATGCAACTCGTCATTGGAAAACTTGCCAGCCAACACCTCTATGCTGTCAATCTGACGCATCAGAGCTGCTATTTCGTTTTTCTTTAATGCGTCGGTCAGCTGATTCAACTTGATCTTGGCTATTCCCGTGAGTTCGCTCTTCTGTGCATGGCGCACGACAAGCATGTGCACCTGCTCGAGAATCTGGTTGGCAGAAGTCTCGTCAAGTCCCAGTTCCATACGGTAGCGGTCGAGTTCGAGCTTCTCGTCCTGCTCCAGCACATTGTCTTCATAGGCACGCTTGCAGGCATTCAGATACAGAGTCTTGCGCTCCTGCAGCAGTTCCATCTCGGTCTTTTGCGCAGCCACATTCTGTATGTTGTTCACCGTAGAGGTGGTATTCTGTATGTTATGAACACTCCTGTCCTCGTTGTGGATGCTCTTCGAAGCATTCACATTCAAACCGCCACTAATGGCGTTACCATCACCAAGGTTAATACCCGGAATGTCGTTTGCCTCAGGCTTTTCAATCAAAGGTGTTCCGCAATCAGGGCAGAATCCTCCGTCCCTTTCTATATTACATTTTGGACAATACTTCATTGTTCTCTATACTTGATATATGATTTGTTATCATAATTACTCCGGTTTCTTGAACACACTGCCATCCTTATTCAGATAGCCAGTCTTATCGCCTTGCTCCACCTTGTACAAACCACCGTCAAGACTGTAGATATACGTATATACACAAGGAGTCACCAGTTTCATGGTCTTAGGATTCAAGAAGCCATACTTGTCGTCCTTTTCCACTTTCATCAATCCGCTTTCGGAATCAACGCTATAGAAATAGTCAAACTGTGGCTTCAGGACTTCTGCTCCCTTGGAGTTCAGGAATCCGTATTTATCGTCTTTCTGAACTTGTATCAGACCTTGGCTGTCCTTGCTGTAAATGTAGTCGTACTTCGGAGCGGTAACGACAACACCTTTGGCTGTGGCGAGTCCGTACTTGTCGTCCTTCTGAATCTTGTAGAAGCCGTCGCTATCCAGACTATATACGTAATCAAAATAAACCTCCAATTGCTTCTTAATGTCCAGATCGGGGTTGATTGTTATTTTCACTGATGGATCGGCAACAGCATCCGTCAATTCGGAAGCAGAAGATGCAGAACCATTTATAGCCTCGTCCATTGCCTTGGTGGCCTGTTCCATAGCCTTCTCGTACGCACCGACAGCCTGTTCCATGGCCTTTTCGTAGTCAGCAGCAGACTCCTCAATAAGTTTACCATACTCACTGGCAGACTTATCGTTATAGTCCACTACACTTACCACGCTTTCGTCTGAAGTTTCTTCATCGTCGCCAGAGAACATCAGGTATACTCCACCTGCTATCAGCAAAAGAATTACGACTATACCGATTAATACCTTCTTGCCCAGCTGCTCATAGTGTGCCTCTTCCTTAGCCTTGCGAGCAGCCTCTTCGCGCATAGCCTCTTGGGCTTTATTTTTCTCCTCTTCTGCCCTACGCTGGGCTTCACGTGCTTTTCTAATCTCTTCGTCGGCCTTGCGCTTCTCCGCCTCTGCTTTGCGCTTTGCCTCTTCTGCCTTTTGCTTCTCGGCTTCTGCCTTGCGACGGGCTTCGTCGGCCTTGCGTTTGTCCGCCTCTACCTTACGCTTTTCCTCTTCTGCCTTTTGCTTCTCAGCTTCAGCCTTGCGGCGGGCTTCGTCGGCCTTGCGCTTTTCTTCATCTGCCTTTTGCTTCTCAGCCTCAGCCTTGCGGCGTTCTTCATCGGCTTTGCGTTTCTCAGCCTCCAAAGTTTGCTTTGTTGCACCACCAGGGATAGAGGGAGCACCGCCGGGAATAGAGGGAGCACCACCGGGGATTGAGGGAGCACCGCCGGGGATAGAGGGAGCACCACCGGGAATAGAGGGAGCACCACCGGGGATAGAGGGAGTACCACCGGGGATAGAGGGAGCACCACCAGGGATTGAGGGAGTAGCACCAGGGATAGAAGGAGTACCACCAGGGATAGAAGGAGCACCGCCGGGGATTGAAGGTGCACCGCCGGGGATGTTTGGAATATTATTTGCCATAATAGTATATACCTTATATATTATAATTGAAGACTAACATTTATAATGAAGATTATTGGAACCTGAAGCAGCAATTATCGCAGAACATTGCATCGGCGTCCAACACCTGACCACACTGTGGACACTGCTTGCCTCCCATCTGCTGCTGATCCATAGGCTGCTGGGGGTATTCCTGCTGCTGGAACCCTTGCTGAGGCATCTGCTGATAACCTTGCTGGGGCTGCATATTGATGTTGGTATTATTGGTATAGAGGTTGCCGGCGGCAGCAGTATTTATCTGTGCCATGCTACCCATAGCCACCTGGTTCTGTGAATCCATGCGGTCTTGCTGACGATAGGCGTCCTGCTTGTATTCGTTGGCACGCTGCACCTGGTCGTCGTAGCGTTGCTGCTGGAACTGTTGCTGCTGCTGGAACTTGGCCTGCTCGTTGGCCACGTTGGCACCTGCGGCAGCTAACATATTTTTGCCAAACATACCCATCATACGCTCCATACGGTCCAAATCTTCCTTTCGGTCGGCACGTGCCTGAGCCTCGCGTTCCATAGCATCGGTTTGGGCCTTCTCTTGTTGTTTACGGAAGAAGTCGGCCTGTTCCTTCTGGTTGTCTGCATTAAAGGAAGCTACTTGAGCTGCTTCGCTAAGGCGGTCAAGTTGAGCGGCCTTTATCTGGTCGGCACTCATAGTAGCGAAAGTAGAGTCGCGGTTCATCTGAGCCTGTACATCCATGCTGTGGAGACTCTCGGCACTGCGGTTCTGCTCGCGCAGCTGCTGCAGTTCCTGCTCTTTCATCGCCTGCATGTTGCGCATGGCAATGTTGGCTTTGCGCTCAAGGATGTCGGCATCGTCGAACTTGCTCTGGCGCTGCATCTGGAAATCGGACTGACGCTGCTGCTGATCCATCTGGAAATCGAACTGACGCTGTTGCTGACGCATCTGCTCGTCGCGCTGACGCTGCTGCCACTCGCTCTCGCGGCGGCGCTCCTCGTTCTGCCAGTCATGGTCCTCTTCGCGTATCTTCTTCTGCCAGTCGTACTCTTCGAGTTGCTGGCGACGGGTGAAGTTGCGGTTGTACATCTGCTCGTCGCGCTCCCAGTTGCGGTTGTACTCCTGCTCCTCGTGCATCCATTCGCGTTCGCGCTGCTCGTCCTCGATGCCCCAGTTGCGACGGCGCTGCAGGTCTTCACGCTCCCAGTCGTGGTCCTGCTTCTTGTCGCCGATGGCCCACTCTGCCTCCAGGCGTGCAGCGTCTACACTCTGCTGGTGCTGGATGCGCATGATCTCGGTAACGCTCTCGCGCTGTATCTTGTTCTGAAGCAAGGCATCCTGCAGTACGGCAAGGTCCTCGTCCTTGACCAAGCGGCTCTTCTTCAGGTCCATGAGTGCTTCGTACTCCTCCTCCTGGCTCTTGGCTTCGCGCAAGCGCTTCTGGGCATTGAGCATGAGGGTGAAGGCCTCCATCTCGTCGTCGTGGATGAGTCCGTCCTTGTTGATCTGCATCAGGGCATAGCGGAGTTCCTCGTCGGTAGTGGCCTTATCGATGGTCTGCTTGTTTGTCTCTATAGCCAGGCGGTTGCGGAACTCGCCGGTGCGCTGCAGGTAGTCGAGTTCCTTCTCGGTGCAGTAGAGTTCACGCTCTACACTGCGGAAACGCTCGAACTCGGCATTGCTGTCGGTAATCTGCAACACCTGGGCACACTCGATGCCATGGAGCTGCATGTTGATGATTTGCTGGATCTGGGCCTTGAGTGTAGCAATTACCTCCATGGGAAGGCCTGTCTGCTGGTAATCCACATTGCGCAGTGCCTGACGGAGGACATTGTCTATGCTGCCAACAAGCATCTGGTACAGCATGTTGGTGGTCAGCGATTGTTTGTCGGCCAGATAGTTGGTGGCCACGCCGTGGATGTCGCTCACCTTCAACTGCAGCGACACGCCCACCTGCACATCAAACACTCGGGTGGGTATACTAAAGGGAGCAAACTGTATGCCGCCGTCCTGGCCCACCTGGCCGCCAAAGGTCATGGGGATGTAGCGGTCGCTGACCAGATATACGGACATGACGGGAGCCTGGGTGAGACGTGAGAGGATGCGTGCATAGTCAATCTTGCGCTTCTGCACCTTCTCCTTGTTCTCGTTCTTCTTCTCACCGAAGATAAGGCGGCCTACCCAATTGAAGCCTCGCTTGATCTCGCCCACAACGCCCAACTGGCGGAAGGTGGGTTCTGCCTGGCGACGCTCCTGGATGGCCTTGCGCTCCTTCTCCTCCATCTCCTTCTCGGCCTTCTCTACAGCAGCCTTCAGGGCAGCCTGCTCCTCCTCTACGGACTTGTAGAACAGGTAGGCGCCAGAAGAAAGG
>JAEIGA010006725.1_pt1 | contig 17499 bp, 15 predicted proteins | sample 9270691 | NCBI WGS metagenome assembly JAEIGA01 (sample SAMN17057246, study PRJNA624740) | gut metagenome | biome: biome; isolation source: fecal sample | host: Bos grunniens | place: China: Xizang | collected 2019 | reverse complement strand
CTATGGCATCCAAGACGCGCACTGGATTATTTTCAGGGATAAAGTCACAGATGCAGTGAGGAAAAATAAGAGAATCGTTCTGAGAAGGTTGAGTTTATGTTTGATTTCGTACTTCTAATATAGCAAAACTATAGCTATTCCTTTGACTATCCTCCCAGTGCAATATAAAACGAAAGAGGTTGACTAATCAGTCATTAAGACTTTTTAGTCAACCTCTTTAAGTTTATGTCTATGAGGATTAAAGAACCTCAAGAAGTTCAACTGTGAAGATAAGGGCTGCGCATGGAGGAATAGCTCCGTGTGCTCCTCTCTCGCCGTATCCAAGCTCGTAAGGGATGTAAAGCTCGTATTTTGAACCCTCGCTCATCAGCTGAAGACCCTCAGTCCATCCTGCGATAACCATGTTAAGTCCGAATGTTGCTGGCTCGTTACGGTCGTATGAGCTGTCGAACTTAGTTCCGTCGATAAGAGTACCGCAATAGTGACATTTTACCTGATCTGTTGCAGCTGGCTTCTTACCTGTTCCCTCTGTAAGAACCTTGTACTGAAGACCGCTAGGAAGTACTACAACACCCTCTTTCTTTGCGTTCTCAGCAAGGAAGTCCTCTCCCTGCTTCTTGAATACGTCAGCAGCTGCTCTTGCAGCCTTCTGTGCCTCCTCCTCAATCTGAGCGAAGAATTTCTCAAGAAGCTGGCTTGCCTCCTCGAATGAAACTGCTGGCTCCTCGTTGTTGATGATTGCCTTGATACCTGCAGACAGGTCCTCTAGGTTGATGTCCTTCACTCCCGAAGAAATCATATTGTGGGCAATGCTCATGCCCAAAGCGTAACTGTTTTTATCCATTTTTCTTAATTGATTGAATTTTCAAAATAAATGCGTGCAAATCTACGAAAAAACAAAACTAAATGCTAACTTTGAATGATTATGTTTATAAATTCCCCAACATAATATAGATTTATATGAAACAGATTCAATATGTATCTGCCGACGAGGCGGTAAAGGTAGTAAAGTCACACGACCACATCCATCTTAGCAGTGTATCAAGTGTTCCTCATATCCTTATCGAGGCTCTTTGCAGAAGAGCTGATAACAAGGAGTTCGAGGATGTGAGATTTCATCATCTTCATACTGAAGGACCGGCTCCTTATGCCGATCCTAAATATGCGGGAATCTTCTTCGAACAGGGATTCTTCATCGGCTCTAACGTAAGAAAGAGTGTGGATATCGGTTATGCGGATTATATCCCGACTCACTTGTGCGAGTGTCAGAAACTCTATAGAAGCGGTATCGTACCTTGTGATGTCGCAATGGTGTCAGTTTCTCCTCCGAATGCAGAGGGCTATGTTTCTTTGGGTACTTCTGTCGAGTGTTCTGTTGCTGCCATCGAGATGGCCAAGACTGTCATAGCAGTCGTTAACAAGCATGTTCCTTTCTCTTACGGAGACCTCATCAGTGTAGATGATATTGATATCTTTGTTCAGCATGATTGTCCTCTTGATGCCAAGCAGTTCTCTCAGCCTTCTGAGATCGAGACTCTGATCGGAAAGCATTGTGCTGAGCTCGTTCCGGACGGGGCATGTATCCAGATGGGTATCGGAACTCTTCCAAATGCAGTGGCCGCCCAGCTTAAGGACCACCAGCATCTTGGAATCCATACAGAGATGTTTGCTGACGGAGTTCTTGCACTCATCAGATCTGGCGTGCTTGACGGAAGCAGAAAGAATATTGACGTAGGCAAGCATGTTGCTGCCTTCCTATATGGTTCACAGGATGTTTATGACTTCATCCATGAAAACCCTAGCGTTCTGGTCAAGGATGTGAAGTATACAAACGATCCTTGGACTATTTCAAGAAATGATAATGTTGTGGCTATCAACTCTGCTCTTGAGGTTGATTTTACAGGTCAGATCTGTGCTGACTCTATTGGTACAAGACTATATTCAGGTACAGGTGGACAGGTAGACTTCGTGCGTGGAGCCAATATGTCGAAGGGTGGTAAGTCCATCACTGCCTTCGCTTCACGTTCTGCAAAGGGAATAGGAAAGATTGTTCCTACTTTGAAGGTCGGAGCAGGAGTTGTTACAGCACGTTCTGATGCTCATTGGATTGTAACTGAGTACGGAGCTGTTGACTTGTATGGAAAGTCTATCCAGGAAAGGGCAAAACTTATGACAAGCATTGCTCATCCAGATGACAGAGAGGCTCTTGACAGAGCTGCATACGAGCGTTTCGGCCCTCACTACCATAACTTCAGCATCTAATATTCCATTTTCGATAATATGAAGAAACTTGTTATGTCATGTCTGATTGCCTTTATGGCAGTCAGCATGGTTTTCGCACAGGATATTGTATATAGAAATGCTGATTTCCTTCCTTTGTATGGAAAGATTTCAGATAAGACTGATTCAAGATATGAAAGGCTGCCTTCTGAACTGAAGGGAGTCAGTCGCGACCCTGTGTGGTATCTAGGTAGGAATTCGGCAGGTCTCTTTGTTAGATTCAGTTCTAATTCAACTTCCATTTATGTGAAGTGGGAGGCTACCTTCAACAATACCATGAACCACATGACAGATACAGGAACTAAGGGTCTTGACCTTTATTGTCTGGAGGAAGATGGTTGGAGATTTGTCAACTGTGCCCGTCCGAAGGGTAAGGAAAATGAGGTGAAGATCATATCCAATATGGATGCAAGGGAGAGGGAGTATATGCTCTATCTTTCTCTATATGATGGAGTCAGTTCTCTTGAAATTGGAGTTGACAAGGATGCTGTTCTTGAGACTCCTAAGGTGGATCTTCCTTCTAGAGAGAAACCTGTTGTGATGTATGGAACAAGTATTCTTCAAGGTGGCTGTGCCAACAGACCAGGAATGGCCCATACAAACATTATAAGCAGAAGACTCAATAGGGAGGTATTCAATCTTGGTTTCAGTGGTAATGCCCTTCTGGATATGGAGATTGCAAGACTTATGGCCTCTGTTGAGGATCCTGGCCTCTATGTCATGGACTATGTCCCTAATGCTTCTGCAAAGAAGATTGATGAGGTGGGAGAGGAATTCTTCAGAATCATAAGGGATGCTCATCCTAAGGTTCCTGTGGTCTTTATCGAGGATCCGATCTTCCCCCATACTTATTATGACAAGAAGATCAGAAAGGAAGTTACGGATAAGAATAAGGCGCAGAAGGCCTTGTTTGAGAGATTGAAGAAAGCAGGGGAGAAGAATATTTATTATATAGCTGCAGAAGGAATGATTGGTGATGATGCAGAGGCTACTGTGGACGCGATTCATTTTACTGACTTGGGAATGATGAGATATGTAGACCATGTCATGCCGACATTCAAGAAGGCTCTAAAGAAGGTTAAGTAATTATGATATTGGTAGTTGAGAGCGGAGCAACGAAGTGCGACTGGTGCTTGTGCGAAAGAGGTGGCGAACCTGTAAAATATAAGACATCCGGAATCAATGTGGCTGTGATGGATGAGGATGCTATCTCTTCCATTGTCGGAGGTTTTGCGTCTGGACTTGAGCGGACTGTTCGCGATAGTGTTGAGGCTGTGCATTTTTATGGGGCTGGTCTTGTCGGAGGGAAGGAGTCGGAGGGGCTCTTGACTGCGCTTGTGTCTTTCTTCCCTCAGGTGAAGGTGGATTTTGCTTCTGACCTGATAGCTGCTGCGCGTGCGCTTTTCGGTGATGAACCTGGTGTTGCTGCCATTATGGGAACAGGTTCGAACAGTTGCATGTATGATGGTGAGAAGGTGATAGGTAATTATAGGGCAGGCGGCTTTATTCTTGGGGATGAGGGTAGTGGTGCTGTACTTGGCAAGCTTTTCCTTTCTGATTATTTCAAGGGTCTGGTGCCGGAACCTGTTGCAGGGGAATTTGACAGGGAGTTCGGATTGGACTATATAACTGCTGTTCAGAATGTGTATAAGGGTCAGGCACCTTCAAGGTATCTGGCTTCTTTTGCTCCTTTTATTGTGTCGCATAGGGAGAATCCTTATGTCGAAGCACTTTTGAGAAGAAATTTCAGGGATTTCATTGAGAGATCCCTTTCAAGATATGAATGTAAGAAAGTAGGCGTCGTTGGAACTTTCGGTGCCGTCTGCCAGGATATGATAGCTCAGATCGGAGAAGAATATGGCCTTGAGTTTGTCGGCTTCTTGGCATCTCCGCTCGAGCGTCTTGTTGAATATCATTTAGCTTAAGGTGATGAAGAGTAATTATCCATCTAAACTTTTGGAAGATGCAGTGGAGGCGATAAGCTCCTTGCCGGGAGTGGGACGCAAAAGTGCCTTGAGACTTGCCTTGCATCTGCTCAAGCAGCCATCGGAGAATGTCCATCATTTCACTTCTTCCATAGCCTCATTGAGAGATAATGTGAAGTATTGCAAGGTGTGCAGGATGATATCAGATGATGATGTCTGTGCTATCTGCTCGGACAAGACACGAGATCATAATACTATCTGTGTTGTCGAGAGTGTAAGAGATGTGATGAGTATTGAGAATACCGGGCAGTATCGTGGTGTCTATCATGTACTTGGGGGTATCATTTCTCCAATTGCGGGAGTTGGACCTTCTGATCTGACGATAAGCGACCTTGTCGAGAGAGTAAGACAAAGGGAGGGGATAGAGGTTATACTTGCCTTGAGTGGCGATGTTGAGGGTGAGACCACTTCGTTCTATATATATAGACAGATTTCAGGTTATGGTGTGAAGGTTACTTCGCTCGCACGCGGACTTGGATTTGGAGATGATCTTGAGTATGCTGATGAACTTACCTTGGGTCGTTCCATCGTAAACAGGCAGATTTTTAGGCCATAGTGCTTGGATTTCTATCTAAAATATATACTTTTGCAAAGATTGGCTAGAGCTTAGCACTCCTAATAACTAAAGTCGAACCTGTCCTGCCGGGCCGATGGTGGCGGGACCTAATTCCAGAGTCTATGTTGCAGATATTCTACAGAAAAGACGGCCAAATTGAGGTAGCAACAGAGATTGAAGCATTTGCAGCTCTCAAGAGAGAGGATGTTGTGTGGATTGATCTATTTACTCCTACTGGAGAGGAGAAAAGGGAGACAGAGTCCTTCCTTGGCACGGAGATTCAGAGCCGTGCGCAGGCTGAAGAGATTGAGAGTTCATCTCGTTTTTATGAAACAGACGAAGCTGTGTTTGCTAATACATACTTTTTGATCCCAGGACCTGAGGAGTATGAGATGGAGACGGTTTCTATTGTTCTTTCAACGGAAAATATACTTACTACGATTCGTGAATGTCCTCTTAGAAGCTTTACGGATCTGCAGCGTCGTATGATGTTCTATCCTGGAAGATATCCGGGAGGTTATGTCGTGTTCTCAAGTATCATGGAGCAGCGTGTCGACCTGGATGCGGATATGATCGAGCTCATGGCCCGTGACATTGAGCAGTTCAACAAGAAGGTGTCATTGGGAGAGGATATCAATGAGGAGTTCCTGCTCGACATCAACCAGTTGCAGGATAACTTAATGCTTGTAAGAGAGAATGTTGTCGATAAGCAGCGTGTGATTTCCAGCATGATCAAGAGTGCCAAGTGTCCAAGAGACATTTCAAACAGGATGAATATTATCTTGAAGGATATTTCGTCACTTATCAATCATACTAATTTTAACTTTGAGCGACTTGAGTATCTGCAGAATACTGTAATCGGTCTTATCAACCTGGAGCAGAACAAGATCATGAAGGTCTTCACTTTGGTTTCCCTTCTTTTGATGCCTCCTACCTTGATTGCAAGTTTCTATGGAATGAACGTTGCACTGCCTATTGGAGGCAAGCCTTGGGATTGGCTTGTTATCCTGGTTCTGATGGGCCTTTCTTTTGCAGTTATCTTGTTCATTTTTAAGAAAAGAAAATTGCTTTAATCCTTTGAGAATCCGAATATTATTCATAATTTTGCGCGCCTTTTTGTACGAGGGCGCGCATTTGCGTCTGGTGCAAAGGCTCAATACATAATGTTTAACCCACTAGTTGTTTTATTATCAATTTATTATGGAAGAAAACAAAAAAGTAGCAGCTGAGGCTGCAATTGAGGAAACCAAGAAGGTGGCCTTGAACGCTTCAGTGAATCCTGAGGATTTCGATTGGGATTCATTCGAGAGCGATGATGTCTATGGACAGGATTTGAAAGAGATCGAGAATCTTTATGAGCAGACTCTATCTAAAGTAGTAGAGAATGAGGTTATCGAGGGTGTAGTTACAGCTATCACTAAGAGAGAGGTTCTCGTTAACATCGGTTACAAGAGCGAGGGTGTTATCATGGCTCCTGAGTTCCGTTACAATCCGGAGCTTGCAGTAGGTGACAAGGTAGAGGTTTACGTTGAGTCTACTGAGGATAAGAAAGGCCAGCTCGTTCTTTCACACAAACAGGCTCGCCAGTTCCGTCCTTGGGATAGAGTTAATGAGGCGTTCAACAACGGTGAGGTTGTTAACGGATTCGTTAAGACACGTACTAAGGGTGGTATGATCGTTGACGTATTTGGAATCGAGGCATTCTTGCCAGGTTCACAGATCGACATCAAACCTATCCGCGACTACGATCAGTTCGTAAACACTACAATGACATTCAAGATCGTTAAGATCAACCAGGAGTTCAAGAATGTTGTTGTTTCACACAAAGCAATCGCTGAGGCTGACCTTGAGCAGCAGAAGAGCGAGATCATCGACAACCTTAAGGAGGGAGATATCGTTGAGGGTACAGTTAAGAACATCACTGGTTACGGTGTATTCGTTGACCTTGGTGGCGTAGACGGACTTATCCACATCACTGACCTTTCTTGGGGCAGAATCAACCACCCAGAGGAGGTTGTTAAGCTTGATGAGAAGATCAACGTTGTTATCAAGGGCTTCGATGAGGCTAAGAAGAGAATCGCTCTTGGTCTTAAGCAGCTTCTTCCACACCCATGGGATGCGCTTGACGCTAACCTAAGAGAGGGTGACAAGGTAACTGGTAAGGTTGTTCTTATCGCTGACTACGGTGCTTTCGTAGAGATCGCTCCAGGCGTTGAGGGACTTATCCACGTTTCAGAGATGTCATGGTCTCCAAGACTTCACAGCGCACAGGACTTCCTTAAGGTAGGTGACGATGTTGAGGCTCAGGTTCTTACACTTGACAAGGATAAGAGAAAGATGTCTCTTGGTCTTAAGCAGCTAGTTGCTAATCCTTGGGAGAGCATCAAGGAGAAATATCCTGTAGGTTCATCTTGCACTGCAACAGTTCGCAACGTAACTACATTCGGCGTATTCGCTGAGATCGAGGACGGCGTTGAGGGTCTTATCCACATCAGCGACCTATCTTGGACTAAGATCAAGCATCCATCTGACCTAGTTCAGCCAGGTGACAAGATCGAGGTTGTTATCCGCGAGATCAACACTGACGCAGAGGGCAACAACAAGCTTAGCCTTGGTCACAAGGAGCTTCTTCCTAACCCATGGGATGAGCTAGATGCAAAATTCGCTTCAGGTGAGTCTGTAGAGGGAAGCATCGCTTCTGTATCAGACAAGTTCGCTACAGTTACAGTAGCTGGCGACCTAGAGGCTATCTGCTTCGCTAAGGAGCTTGTTAAGGTAGACGGCACACTTCCTACAGCAGGTGAGACTGTTGAGTTCAAGGTTGTAGAGCTTAAGAAAAACGCTAAGAGAGTAGTTCTTTCTCACGTTAAGACTTACGCTGCAGCTGAGGAGAAGAAGCAGGCTGTTGAGGCTGACAACACTAAGAAGGCTGTTAAGAAGATCAACTCTAACATTGAGAAGACAACTCTTGGTGACATCTCAGCTCTAGCTGACCTTAAAGCATCTCTAGAGAAAGGAAACTAATCTTTAGAAATGGCTGACAGCTTTATTCTGAACATCTTGGGCTCGGCTTCGGCCAGGCCCAACTTGATAAGAAACGCAAGTGCTCAGGTACTACAGGTACGTGGGCACTTGTTTTTGATAGACTGTGGTGAGGGAACCCAGAGACAACTCCTTAAGCAAAAGTATATCTTGCGTAAATGGGCGGAAGATCACCCTGGAACCAAGAACCTTTCGCTGCAGGGTCTGGATGCAGTCTGTATTTCCCATATCCATGGTGACCATCTTTTCGGTCTCTTTGGCCTGCTTAGCACAATGGGTCTGGAGGGAAGAAGGGAACCTTTGCATATCTATGCTCCATCCAACTTCCATCCTATTCTCAAGTTCTTCCTTTCTTATTATGGAGAGGGTCTTACCTACCAGATCGACTTCCATCCTTTGAAGATGAAGTCCCCTGAGGTGGTATATGAGAATTCATCGATGGAGATGCTGGCCTTTCCGCTCAAGCATGGGGTGGATTCCTATGGTTATATCTTCCGTGAGAAGATGCCTTCACTCAATGTGAAGAAGGAGTCTGTTGCGGAGCTCGGCCTTACTTTGAAGGAGATTGCTGCCCTCAAGCGAGGTGAGGATGTACTGCGCGAAGCTGGTCCTGATTGTGAACCTTGCCTTGAGAATGGTTTCCGTCGTTTTTCGGGAAGTGATGAGCCTATGCTGATCTCTTGTGCTGAGCATGCGTACTTGCCTTATCAGCCACGCAGCTATGCTTATTGTAGCGATACTGCGGCTTTTGATGAGCTTGCGGATTGGGTGAAGGGCGTAGATGTGCTCTATCACGAGGCGACGTATTCTGATGAGAATAGGGAGAAGTCTGCTTTGCGCGGACATTCGACTACTGTTCAGGCGGCTCAGTGTGCTGCCCGTGCTGGCGTGAAAAAGCTCTTGGTGGGTCATTATTCTTCAAGTCTTAGTGAAGAATTCCTGAAGACTACCTATATTAGCGAAGTGAAATCTGTCTTCCCGGATTCTGAGATGGTGAATGACGGAGATATTTTTGAAATTGGATAAGATGAAGAGACTGCTTATAGTGGCCATTGCTTCGGTTTTGGCTTTTACTGCTGTGTGGGGTGTGGCAACGCCTAAGTCCCGACAGGAGGTGTATATTGAGAAATATTCGAAGATTGCTGTGGATGAGATGTATAGAAGCGGAATCCCGGCAAGCATTACTTTGGCTCAGGGTCTTCTTGAGTCAGCGTACGGATATTCTGAACTTGCTGTCAAGGGAAATAACCACTTTGGAATCAAGTGCCACAACTGGAAGGGCAAGGGAATGTACTATGACGATGACGCGAAGGGGGAGTGCTTCAGGGTTTATAAGAATCCGGAAGAGTCCTACCGCGACCATTCGGACTTCCTGCGATACCGCGACCGCTATAAGTTCCTTTTCGAATACGAGATCACTGACTACAAGGCATGGGCATACGGTCTGAAGAAGGCGGGCTACGCAACAGATCCGGCCTATCCGACAAAACTCATCAAGCTCATCGAAACATACAGGCTCTATGAGTATGACAAGGGCGACCAGACTTCGACTCCGGAATCTGAGGTAGAACCATCATCGAAGAAGAAGGAAGAGACTCAGCCTGCCAAGTCAGACAAGCCACAGAAGGCTGACAAATCACACAAAGAGCCTGAAAAACAGGTGACCATCAACAAGAAGGTGGAGGTGAAGGAGAAGAAGCGCAAGAAAGCGCAGAACAAGGTCAGGGAACTTCCTGAACCACCTGCTGCATTGGAGAGACCTGTTGCCAGCGAGCAGTTCAATTTCTCTCTCAGCAGGCCTGTTTATGAGATAAATAATGTTCCTTTTGTGTATGCAGAGGAAGGGGAGACGTATGCTACGATCGCTCAGTCCAATGGACTTTTTCATAAGGAGATTCTAAGATTCAATGACATTGATAAAGATCAGCCTTTGGATCCTGGTACAATAGTTTATCTGGCGGCTAAGAAGAACAAGGCAGCCAAGAATATTGACAAGCATATTGCTGAGAATGGCGAGACCTTGAGAGGAATATCGCAGAGATTCGGTATTAAGCTTTCTAAATTATTGAAAATTAACGGTTTTACCTCTGATTATTCTCCAAGGGAGGGTGATGAGATTTTGTTGAGATAATTATGACTACGAAGAAAAAGATCATTCTTTCAGTCCTTGCGGTTTTTGCTGTAATGGGAGGAATTGCAGGCTTTGTTCTTGGACGCTATTATGTGGATAATAAGCGCCCTGGCTTTGCTAAGGATTATGTCCTCTATGTTTATCCGGATATGACTCCTGAGCAAATCGTTGACTCTTTACACATGGGAGCAGGCGCTATAAGCAGAAAGAGTATAGAGAGATGTGCTCTTAAAGAGGATCTTGCATCAAGGATGAAACCTGGTAAGTATACTCTCAAGACAACAGATCCGTCAGTCTATGCTATCAGAATGGTATGCAACGGATGGCAGACTCCTCATAATCTTACCCTTTCCGGAACAATCAGGACAAAGGCCTCTATAGCCAGCAAGATAAGCAAGCAGATGATGGTGGATTCCTTGAGCGTAGTGAATGCCTTGAATGACAGGGAATTCTTGTCTCAGTATGGTTTTACACCAGAGAATATCTTCGGACTTATCATACCTGACACCTATCAGATGTATTGGACTGCTTCCGTGAAGGATATCTTTGACAGATTCAAGAAGGAGTATGATAAGTTCTGGACTCCTGAGCGCAAGGCTTTGGCTCAGAAACAGGGCTTGTCTCAGATGGAGGTCTCAGTTGTTGCTTCTATCGTAAACGGTGAGTCTCTTAAGGAGTTTGAGCACCCTATAATTGCAGGAGTGTATCTGAACAGACTTAGAAAGGGCATGAAGCTCCAGGCAGATCCTACAATCTGCTATATCTATGAGTATAAGCTGGATAGAGTGCTTAAGAAACATCTTCAGGTGGAGTCGCCTTTCAATACTTATAAGTATGCGGGTCTTCCTCCAGCGCCAATCAATTCTCCATCAAAGTCTTGTCTGGAGTCAGTGCTGAATCCACAGAACCATAAGTATATCTACTTCTGTGCAAGTCCGGCTTTTGATGGTACCCACCGTTTTGCTGTGGGATATTCGGAGCATCTTAAGAATGCCAGAGAGTTCCATAGAGCCCTTACTGCTCGTCGCAAGGCTCGTGCTGCTCAGCAGGCATCTTGATGTCTTTTCTTTTATTTGCCTGAGAAATAATCAGTCCCAGTACTGCTATACCAATACCGATGCCCTGCTGTAAAGTTAGGGCATTGTCGCCTAGTGCCCATGATACAAGGGCCGTTACCACAGGGATAAGGGCAATAAAGATGCCTGATTTTGCAACTCCCAGACTCTTGATGCTTCCAACCCAAAGTGAGAAAGCAAGGCTGGAACAAAGCACAGCAAGACAGACGATAGGATACATCACCTCTGCAGAAAGGTAGAAGCTTGCCTCGAAATTATCCAGTCCTTTGTAGAGGAATAGAGGGAAGAGGTAGATGGAACCTATGAGGAACTGATACATTGTGATTGTCTGGGCTGTATAGTTGCCTGAAAGGCTCTTTGTTAGTGATGCGTGCCCGACTTCGCTGATGACAGCTATGACAAGGAGGATGATACCAAGTGTCATACGGTCTGAACTCTCTCCGTGGGACATGACTACAAGGAGGATTCCAAAAAGCGAAAGTACCATTCCGAAGATGTTGGTCTTCCTGATTCTCTCTTTGAAGAGGATTCTTCCTGCAAAGATTGAGAAAATCGGAACAGTGGCAATTATCATTGCGCTTATTGTAGGGGAACCTGTCAGCTCAATTCCATAGGTTTCGCATAGGAAATATACGAAGGGTTCGCAGAAGGCAAGACCAAAGAATTTAGGCCAATCCTTTTTATCGACTTTCTGTATCTTTCCACTTGTCGCATTGAGAAGGAAGAGGACAATGCCGGCTACGATCATTCTTATGAAGACAAAATAGAAGATCGGGATGCCCAGATCCAGAAGTCTGTCTGTCCAGATATAAGAAATGCCCCATAGGAAGATTGCAAAGATGGATACTGTGTATATCAGTATCATGGAGTTTTTGCCGGTTTTGAAGTCGAATCTCATAACTATTTAAATCTTAGTTTTTTACCCTGTCTGCTTCCTGTAAGTTTTCCATTGTCTACAGCCTTGACGCCTCCTACAAGGACGGTGTCGATTGAGCAGGAGAAGGTTTCTCCTTCATATGGGCTCCAGCCGCATTTATAGGCAAGATTTTCTTTCAAGACCTCTTCTTTTCCATTAAGGTCTGCTATTACTATGTCTGCATAATATCCTTCCTTGAGCTTACCTCTTTCTTCTATATTGAAGATTTCTGCCGGTTTTTCAGAAAATGCGGATGCAATTCTCGTCAGAGGAATCTCACATTCCTGGCTTAGTGTAAGAAGGACTGGCAGGCTATGCTGGATTGATGGCATGCCTGACGGGCAGCTTGTGTATGGTTTTTCCTTTTCCTCTGCCAGATGTGGGGCGTGATCTGTTCCTACTGTGTCAATTGAGCCTTGGAGAAGGGCTGTTCTCAGTTCCTGTCTGTCGTCGGCTGTCTTGATGGAAGGATTGCACTTTACCCTTGCTCCCCTGGTCTTATAATCTTCGTTGCAGAACCAGAGGTAGTTAGGAGAGGTTTCTGTAGTGATGTTCGGATTGTGCAGTTTGGCTGCTCTTGCCATTTCTGCCTCTTCTCTTGTCGAGATGTGGCAAAGGTGGAGCCTTGTGCCGTGCTTCATGGCGAGTTCAAGTGCCTTCATTGATGACTTGAAACATGCCATTCTGCTTCTGATGTTCGGATGCTCCTCGAATGGGATGGAGTCTCCGTATTTGTCTTTGGCTGCCTGAAGATTGGCGTTGATTGTGTCTTCATCCTCGCAGTGTACAAGAACAGGCTTCTCCTTGTCTGCAAATATCTCTTCCAGGCTCGATCCTTCGTTTACAAGCATATTGCCAGTGGATGAACCCATGAAGACCTTGATTCCGGCGTATTCGCTGCTAGGAATGGCCTTTATTTCGCTGTAGTTGGAGTTTGTCGCGCCGATGTGGAAACCATAGTTTGCGTGGCATCTTCCCTCTGCGAGGGTGAGTTTCTCCTCAAGAGCCTGAGCTGTTGTTGTCTGAGGGCTTGTATTAGGCATATCGATGAAGGATGTCACTCCTCCGAGTACTGCTGCCGCTGACTCGGTCTCCATGTCTGCCTTTGCTGTGAGACCAGGTTCGCGGAAGTGGACGTGTGCGTCGATGCCTCCTGCGAAAACATGCTTGCCCACCGCCTCGATTACCTCTGTTTCAGGGTGCTGAGACAGGTAGAAGGCTGCCATTGACTCCTCTTCCCATATATTGCTGATGCGCTCGCCTTTGATGAGGATGGCGCCTTTCTTTTCTTCTTCTGCTGTGACGAGGGTGCCTCCGATGATGATGGTCTCTTTTTCTGTAAGCATGTTTGCCTGGTTTTAGTTGTTATTGCTCTGGTTACTGCTGGTTTGTTTTGCTGCTCTTGCGTGTCTGCTGCGATATTCTGTGTAATATTAGCGGCGGCGGATCTTGCGGAACTTCAGCTTGAGTACTCCCCAGAAGGCTTCGCCGAAGATACCGCTGCTCATTTTTGATGTTCCCTCCTTGCGGTCGATGAAGATTACAGGAACCTCCTTGATCTTGAAACCGAGCTTGTAGGTGCTGTATTTCATTTCGATCTGGAAACCATAGCCCTTCATCTGGACCTTGTCAAGGTCGATGGTCTCGAGGACTTTGCGTGAGTAGCATTTGAAGCCGGCTGTCGTGTCGAAGACCTTCATTCCAAGGACTGTCCTTACATATACTGATGCGTAGTATGACATGATCACTCTGCCGATTGGCCAGTTTACTACGCTGATTCCGCTGCAGTATCTTGAACCGATGGCAAGATCGGCACCGTCTTTTGCGCAGGCCTCGTATAGTCTTGGAACGTCCACAGGATTGTGTGAGAAGTCTGCATCCATCTCAAAGATATAGTCATATCCCTTTTCAAGAGCCCATTTGAATCCGGTAAGGTATGCGGTTCCAAGTCCGAGCTTGCCTTTTCGCTCGATCATGAAGAGACTTTCCGGGAATTCTTTTTGAAGTTTTTTTACAATTTCTGCGGTTCCGTCAGGGGATCCGTCTTCAATTACGAGGATATTGTATCCACCTTCGAGCTTAAAAATTGCACGAATGATGTTTTCGATGTTCTCTTTTTCGTTATATGTAGGGATTATGATAATCTTTTTATCCATCTTCAAGTCTTATTTTATAGTGCGAAAATAGGAAAAACATACGCAATTGCCAAAAAAATGCATTTTTTTTGAAAAAAGTTGCAAAAATATTTGGAATAAAAAAAATAATGCCTACCTTTGCAATCCCGTTTGAGGAATGAACTAACAGTTTAGAACTAACGCGGAATTAGGATTGATTCGTTAGCTCAGTCGGTAGAGCACAACACTTTTAATGTTGGGGTCTTGGGTTCGAGCCCCAAACGGATCACAAAACATACGCTTCCCTAGCTCAGTTGGTAGAGCACGACACTCTTAATGTTGGGGTCCAGGGTTCGAGCCCCTGGGGGAGCACCAGGACAGTTTAATAGAGTCCAAGAAAGTATGGCAAATCGGTCTTTGAGATACCTCAGAGGCCGATTTAGTTTTTTAGAGTTCGATAGAGTTTGATAGGTAATTTGCAAAAAGTGTTTGCTTTTCTGTTTGCTAAAGTGTTTGTCTTTTTTCAGGGGGATTAGATCTATAGAAATACTCCTAAAATTTTGACATTTGAAAATCGCTTTTCAAATTTGTTTGCAAATCGCTCAAAAAAAGCAAACAGTTTTACAAACACTTTACGGGTAAAATGACAAACAGTTGATCTGAGAAAAACAAACAGTCGTTCAGTAAAACATTGTACAATTACCCCTGTTTTAGCTGATGTTTTTAAAGACGAAATCAGTAGTTGGGAAAATAACAAACAGTTTAACCCCAAAACAACAAACAGTTGTCAAAAAAACAAACAGTTATGGCAGTACAGTTCTATCTCTTTCCTCGGGCTTTGAAGTCAGGTGAAAGACCTATCTCGATGTCAGCCCACATTGCAAACACGAGAATCCAGACAACAATCGGAATCTCTGTAAATCCTGACTATTGGTTTGATGCCAAGCAGAAGGTTAAAAAAGGAGCAGTGAACTCCAAAGGCATGAAATTTAACGAAATCAATGACAAGTTGGATGCTATTTCAAAAGCCTTCAACACTTTTGAAAATGCTAACAATGGTGCTCCTATAACCAAGCAGGTGCTTAAAGAACTCCTTCATGATGCCCTCTATGGTGAGAGTGGAAAACCGAAGAAGGATTCCTATGAGTTTTATGAGACCTTTGATAAACTCGTAGCCGTTGCGCGTGTAGAACGCCAATGGTCTGATAGCACAATCAAGAAATTCAATACTTTCAAAAAGCACCTTATTGCCTTTGCACCTAAGACACGCTTTTCGGATTGGAATGTAGATAAACTCAGCGAATTTGTCGCATATGAGGGAGCGGAACTTGACATGATGGATGTGTCAATCCAAAAGGATGTAAAGATGCTCAAATGGTTCTTTAGGCGAGCAGTAGAGTTGGGTGTTAAAGTCCCATCAGATTTCCTCACCTTCAAGCCTAAGTTCAAACTTATAGATAAGGAAGTGGTTTTCCTTACTTGGGATGAACTTATCAAGTTATACAACTTTGATATCCCGCAAGACGGAACAGAAATCCGTCTTACGGATATTTCAGGCAAGTTATATAAGAAGACGGTACGCAATCATTCATCGTTAATAAAGACCAGAGATCTCTTCTGTTTTTGCGCTTTCACCGGATTGCGCTATAGCGATATGGCAGCACTCAAAAGGACCGATATAACAACAGACAGTATAAATGTTATCACAGAGAAGACGGATTGCAGCCTTAAGGTACCTATTAATGCCTATTCGCGCGCAATCCTTCAGAAATATGAAGACGAAAGATATCCTGGTAATCTTGCCCTTCCGGTCATATCTAACCAGAAAATGAATGAATATCTGAAGGATCTCTGCGAAATATGTGGATTCAACTCACCTGTAAAGTATAGTTATTATAAAGATAACGTAAGATACGACGAAGTTCATCCGAAATGGGAGGTGCTGGGTACACACGGAGGCAGACGCACATTTATTTGTGCAGCCATAGAATTGGGTATACCAACTACAGTTATTCAGAAGATTACAGGGCATGCTAATGAAACTGCGATGCGCCCATATATCGCAGTCACCGACAAGACCAAGATCGATGCAATGAACAAATTTTCTGAAAGGAAATAGTATGAAGAACAAAAGCGGACTGACTACTAACAGTGACGCTCAGTCCGCACTTTTTATATGTCTGTGAATCTCTTTGTCAGATGGAAGTTTTGCTGTCTGAGCAAGAAATACTGCCGCCTTGATTCTCACTCCATAGGTACGCAACTCACTTGCAAACTCCCTGAGGCTGCTCCCTGTCGTTATCACATCGTCGATGATCACCACTTCCTTACCGATGATTTTCGGAGAAATTACAATATTGGAATTGGATTCTATTGCATTCCGGTTGCGGCTCCTATGCTTGCTTTGCCGTACACCGGTATATTGCACGGCCTCAATGTCCGTATTGTACTTATACCGCCACTTCAGACTCCTTGATAAAGAATCAAACCTTCGCAAATTTGCCTGCTCTCCACTGCAAGGCATAAATATGATGACTGGCCCGGTACCGCATCTCCAGTTCTCGCCCAGATACCTCTCAAGAGTCCTCAGTGCCTCCGAATACAGGTCTGACGAAGGGTTCTCGCCATCTTTCAGCTCCAGTACCCTCTGGGTAACTTCCTGCTGTCTTTCACTGCCGTATAAAAGATGGTGGCTCCGGATATAATAATCATAGAAGATAGCCATCACATCCGTCCCATCCTCTAGATGAATGACAAACGGAGTCAGTGGCTTCCTTCCGCTGAAGGCATCTGCTGCAGCATATATAAAGAAGAACTTCGCTTTTGGATGTTCGCATATATAGGCATTGCGGTAGCCCCATTCGCGTTCCTCTGTAGTAGTGGCCTTTTGAGCGATTATGAAATATGCATTAGCAGCCCTTCTCTGCCATCTGATGATCCTCGAATTTGCAATCAGTGCTGCACCGACACAGACCAACAACACAATGATAAAGCACCCCATATCGTTTTTGCCATAAAAATATGAGAAGCCTGGTGTGACCTCCAAACTTATGTGGCGAAATGCTTGAAGATTTTTCTCTTTTTTATAATCATATCACTTTTTTTATCCTTTTACTGCGGCATTAAAAATAAATCTTGGCCACTATAAAATTTATTTTAGAATCTTCAAAACCTTATGAAACTCTAAAAGACTCCAAAAACTTGTAAAAATTTGAGGTTAAAATAAAATACTCCACCTTTGCTAAACACTAAAGATTGAGTGACTTATGGAGAAGATAAAATCAGATACCCCATTGATGATGCTCACAGTCTCGCAATTCCAGACTCTGGTAGCATCCTGCTTTGCCGAGAAACCAGAATCTAAGGTTCAGGTGCAACCCCCTGTAAAACGCTATGTCT
>JAEIGA010006724.1_pt1 | contig 17501 bp, 17 predicted proteins | sample 9270691 | NCBI WGS metagenome assembly JAEIGA01 (sample SAMN17057246, study PRJNA624740) | gut metagenome | biome: biome; isolation source: fecal sample | host: Bos grunniens | place: China: Xizang | collected 2019 | reverse complement strand
GAGGTATCCTTTGTAAAATCTGTAATACCCGACGAACCCACAATCTGATCTTCATACCATATAGAAACGTATCCTGTTTCTATTCCGTAATTAGAAGCGTTGCTGATATTAAGATTAACGGTGGTACTGAATTTACCTGTGCTTATAACGAGATCTACTGCAGAACCATAGCCTACCTCTGTACCTGCTTCATAATCAGGATACTGCGACATAACTACACCTTCGGAATATTCCTTATCGGTACAGTCGGCTTCGGTTACGGTACCAACCACAAGACCTTTATCATTAAGAAGTCTTATGGCTTCATCCTTAGTCATACCTACAAGGTCAGGTATTTTAACCTTAGCGGTAGCCTCACCCGTACTAACGTAAACGGTTATTTTACTGTTTGTCGGAACTGAAGAATCCGCAGCGGGCATAGTTCTGATTATAAGACCTTTTTGAATGTTATCGTCAGAAACTTCTACAAACTCAACCTCAAAGCCCTCTTTTTCAAGAATGTCCTTAGCCACCTCTTTGGCTTTTTTAGAAACGTCGGGAACTTTAACAGTTCTTTCTCCACTGCTTACAGTAAGGATAATCTTATGATTTTCTTTTATAGGATGACCGGGCTGAACGGATTGAGCAAAAATTATACCTTTTTCGGTATCACTTGACTCAAATTCAAAAACGATATTAAACTTATCATAAGTTTTTGAATTTTCTATATCTTCAATTCTCATTCCCATAAAATGAGGACAATCAATATCGGGGGTTCTGCCTATCAGTTTAGGCAGATAAATAAATCCAAGAATAACAAGACAAGCAATAAAAGCAATGGTTATACCTGAAAGTATAGGCAAAACCTGTACTTTCTTAGCCCTTCTTTCTTCGGGCATCTCGCTTACAAACTTTGTAGGATCGTTATCTACGAAAATCCCATAATCAAAGGTTACTGCAGGGTCACGCTTAAACGCTTCAAGATCACAAAGCATTTCCGATGCAGATTTATAACGCTTTTCGCTGTTTTTCTGCATAGCGCGCATAGTTATTTGCTCAAGTCCATGAGGAATGGAGCCGTTTATAGATGAAGGCAATTCGGGTTCGCGCTGAAGCTGCATAATAGCAACTGAAACGGCGCTGTCTGCTTCAAAAGGAAGTTTTCCCGTCAGCATTTCATAAAGAATAACACCAAGAGAATAAATATCCGATTTTTCATCGGTATTATCCCCTCTTGCCTGTTCGGGACTTATATAATGAACGGAGCCTATAGCTTTATCGGTAATGGTCTTTTGTTCGCTTCTGGCAAAACGGGCAATACCAAAGTCAGTAACCTTTATAGTACCGTCTTCAAGCACCATTATATTCTGAGGCTTTACGTCTCTATGCACTATGCCGTGGTCGTGAGCGTGCTGAAGACCTCTTAAAATCTGCACAACGTACTGAAGCGCATCTTTCCATCTTAAACTTCCCTGCTGTTCAATAAGTTGTTTTAAGGTTATACCGTCAATATATTCCATAACGATATACTGCATAGTTTCACCGAAACTAACGTCAAACACCTTTACTATATTGGTATGGGAAAGAACAGCGATTGCTCTGGATTCGTTTTTAAATCTACGAATAAATTCTTCATTACTTACGTATTCATCTTTAAGAATTTTTACCGCAACCGTTTTATCTTCAATTATATCGTGTCCTTTATATACGACAGCCATACCGCCGATACCGATTACTTCAAGTAATTCATAGCGTCCGTCAAGTTTTCTTCCAACGTAATTTTCCATCAGTATAAATCCTTTCGCCCCATTATATTTTAACTACCACAGCGGTTATGTTATCTCCGCCGCCACTTCTGTTCGCTTTATCAATAAGCCTTGCAGCAACCGTTTCATCAAAACATTTGATGATTTCAACTATTTCTTCATCGGTAACAAAGTTGGTCAAGCCGTCACTGCACAAAAGAACTATATCGTCTTTGTTTAGGGTTACAAAATCCATATCGGCTTTAACTTCCTCGTTTACACCGAGGGCTCTTGTTATTATATTTTTACTTGGATGTTCTTTCGCTTCATCAGGGGTTATCTTACCGCTGTCAATCATATTCTGAACTATAGAATGGTCAACGGTTATTTGATTAAAGTTATCAGCCGTATAAATATACATTCTGCTGTCACCTATATGAAGAACGTATCCCGTATTACCGCTGACAAATAAAAGCACGACGGTTGTTCCCATTCCAAAAAGATTTTTATCTTTACGTGACATCTCATATACAGTAGAGTTTGCAGTTACTACTGCACTACGCAATATGTTTTCGATTTGCATAGAAGACATTCCGTCTTTATAAGACCTTTTTATATAATCCGAAATAGAACGCACTGCGCACTCGCTTGCAACGTTACCGGCATTAGCGCCGCCCATTCCGTCACAAACAATGGCAAAATAAGCATTTTCCGACAAATTATCGTAGTAAAACGCGTCTTGATTGCTTTCCCTTACAGCTCCTACGTCTGTCTTTCCTACTATCTGCATATTATACGTCCTCCTTTCTTTGTTCTGCGCGTCTTAACTGACCGCAGGAAGCGTTTATGTCTGCTCCCAAAGTACGCCTTACGGTAGCAGTTAAACCTAATGATTCAAGGGTATTTTTAAAATTTTCAATCCTCATATTATCGGATTTTGTAAAATCTGTTTCAACAACAGGGTTTGCGGGTATAAGATTTACGTGACACATTATACCCTTAAGACGTTTTGCAAGAAGCTTTGCATGTTCCTTCGTATCGTTAACGTCCTTTATCATAGCGTATTCAAAAGAAATACGTCTTGTAGTAACCTTTTGATAATCCTTACAGGCATTAAAGAGCGCATCAATGTTCCATTTATTGTTAATGGGCATTGTTTTGCTTCTGATTTCATCACTGGGAGCGTGTAAAGATATTGATAGCGTAATGGGAAGATTTTCATTTGCCAATTTATAAATACCGTCAACCACGCCCGAAGTTGAAAGAGAAATATGTCTTAAACCGATATTCATACCATTTGGATGTGAAACAAGTTTTAAGAACCTTACGCTGTTATCAAAGTTATCAAGGGGTTCGCCCATTCCCATCATAACCACGTTAGAAACGCGTATATTATTGTCAATTTGAGCCATAGTTAACTGCGAAAGCATTTCGGAAGCAGTAAGGTGTCGTTTTAATCCGCCAATACCGGAAGCGCAAAATTTACAACCCATTCTGCAACCCACCTGAGTAGAAATACATACGGTATATCCGTGATTATATTTCATCAGCACCGATTCTATCGTTTCGCCGTCAAAAAGCTCGTAAAGATATTTTACAGTGCCGTCGATAGCAGATTCAAGACGTCGTACTATCTTAACGTTGGCAATATAAAATTTTTCATCAAGATGAGTTCTGAGTTCTTTGGAAATATTTGTCATTTCATCAAAGGAAGATATACCCAAATGCAACCACTTGAATATTTGTTCCGCCCTGAAAGAAGGCTGACCGATAGTTTTTATATATTCCTTTATTTCCTCTTCGGTCATTGATTTAATATCTATTTTTTCCAAAAAACTCACCGCCTTTCACCTACGTTTAATTAAAGCGTGAAAAAATCCGTCGTTATTTTCTGCAGGAATAAAAGTATGCATATTTTCACAGTAAAAATCCGTATTTTCACTCAAAAATTTTTCTACAATTCTTTCATTCTCTGCCTTTCTTAAAGTACAGGTAGAATAAAGAAGTCTGCCGCCTTTTTTAACGTAACGCGCAGAGGTTTTCAGAATTTTCATCTGAATATCTTCTAATTCTTTAAAATCGTTTATAGGTTTATATTTGATTTCGGGTTTTCTTCGTATAACGCCGAATCCCGAACACGGAACGTCGCACAGTACTGCGTCAAATTCTCCCAAATCGTTATTGAACACAGTAGCGTCATTGGTTATAGCTTTGATAGATTTAAGCCCCAGACGCTCAGCGCCTTTTTTAATAAGAGATGCTCGGTTATCGTAAAGGTCGCATGAGATTATTTCTCCACAGTCTTCCATTATTTCGCAAACGGTAAAGGATTTTCCACCGGGGGCTGAGCAGACGTCGAGAATTCTTTCGCCTTTTTTAGCCTCTAACGCTTGGGCGCATTTTTGAGAAGAAATATCCTGAACGTGAAAAAATCCTTCATTAAATAATTTGTTTTTAGAAAAATCAATACCCGATTCAAGTTCAATTGCATTTTCGCCTAAATCGTTTGCAGCCACACCGCCGTCTTTTAATAATGAAATTAACTTATCGGTAGAAGTTTTTAAAGTGTTCGTTCTTAAAAACACCTTTGCAGGAGTAAGAAACGTCTTTAATATTTCTTCAGTTTTATCAATACCGTAATCATTTACAAGATTAGTCAAAATCCATTGTGGACAGGAATATCTTACCGAAAGAGAATATAAATCTCTGCCGACGGGAAGTTCAATTTTTTTATCACACGCATTACGCAAAACTGCATTAACGAAACCCGCATTTTTATTTTCATCGGAAGCTTTGATAAGCTTAACTGATTCGTTTACAGCGGCGCTTGTGGGAATTTTATCCATAAAATACATCTGATAAAACGCGCTTCTCAGCACCTGTCTTGTATATCCGTCAAGTTTTTTTACAGGTATTTTACTGAATTTATTTATATAAAAATCAAGAGTAATCTGTCTATCCAGCACACCATAAAAAATTGCGGAAGCCAACGCTTTATCATCTTTTGTTGCATTATATTCATCAAAAAGTGAAGAAAGCAAAATATTAGAATAGGCGCTATCCTTTTCTACTCTTAAAAGGCCCAAAGCCGCTATTTTTCTAGCATCAGCCACGTTGTTCACCGCCGATTAAAACGGTTCCTACGGGAATTTTTTTACCCTTTAAGAACTCGTCTGCGCTCATTCTCTTACTGCCTTCAAGTTGAATTTCAGTAAGTTCTATGCACTTTCCGTCACCGCAAACCACTGAAAGTGTTTCGCTGTTAGCGACGGTACCGTATGGTAAGTCGGAATTGCCACGAACCTTGCAGGAGAAAACTTTAAGTCTTTTATCTTCAAACATACAGTATGCAACGGGCCAGGAATTAAATCCTCTGACAGCATTAAATATATCATTGGCTGATTTTGAAAAATCAATAAGAGCCATTTCTTTATTGATTATAGAAGCATAGGTTGCCTCTTCTTCGTTTTGTTTTTGAGGTGTTATATTCCCCTGCTCAACGTCACGAAGCGTTTCAGTAAGGAGTTCGGCGGTAATTACGGAAAGTCTTTCAAAAAGTTCCTCAGCCGTCTCATTTTCTCCTATTTTTGTTTTTCTGATTTTTAAAATATCACCTGTATCAATGCCCTTATCCATAAACATAGCGGTAACGCCCGTTTCGGTTTCGCCGTTTATAACCGCCCACTGTATCGGTGCGGCGCCTCTGTATTTAGGCAAAATAGAACCGTGTCCGTTTATGCAACCGAAGGGGGCAATATTAAGTATTCTTTCGGGCAAAATCTTTCCATAAGCAACAACAACTATTGCATCGGGAGATATTTCTTTAATAAGCTCATATACCTCATCGCCTTTAAGAGAATCGGGCTGATAAACCGTAAGACCTTTGCTGAGCGCAAACACTTTTACGGCAGGAGGAGTCATAATCTTCTTTCTGCCTACCGGTTTATCGGGCTGACAAAATACGGCTTCAACACTGTGACCGTCGTTTATAAGTGCTTCAAGTGTGGGAACTGCATAATCAGGCGTTCCCATATAAATAATTTTCATATAATTAAACCTTATCTATAAATAATACACCGTCAAGATGTTCTATTTCGTGACATAGAGCGCGAGCCATAAGGCCTTCACCCTCAACTACGATATTTTCACCTTTTCGGTTTTGTGCGCGTACCTTAACGTACATAGGACGGGTAACGTCTTCATATCTTCCCGGAACGGAAAGACAACCTTCCTGACCGCGCTGTTCCCCTTTTGTTTCCATAATCACGGGGTTGATAAGTTCTACTATACCTTCACCCACGTCAATAACACAATAACGGCGAAGAATGCCAATCTGAGGCGCGGCAAGACCGACACCGTCGGCTTCATACATAGTATCCGCCATATCGTCAAGTATCTGTGCAAGGCGGTCATCAAAATTAAGTTGTGTACGGCAAACCTTACGAAGAATTTCGTCCTTGCCGTATTTAGTGATTTCACGAATAGCCATAAATCCTCCTAAATAACAGATTCGGGATTAACGTCAATATTCAAAGACACGTCACCTTTGCGTTTAATATTCATAGCCTTTTTAATCATCTCACGAAACCTTGCATTAAATCTGCATTTTATTATAATTCTGAAACGATACCTTAAATTAATTTTAGGTACAGAGGCTGCTGACGGGCCGAGAATATGAAGTTTTACATCCGTAAATTCGTTTTCAATTAATTCTTTTATATTATCAAATATCTTGTTTATTGTATCTAAAGCAACTTCTCTGACTGTAGAAGAAACAGACAAAACAGCAATGTCGCAAAAAGGCGGATAAACCATCATTTTTCTCGTTAGTATCTCATCGCTGTAAAACGCATCATAATCCTGACGCACGGCAAGATGAATTATATTACTATCGGGAGAAGTAGTCTGAATAATAGCTTTTCCCTCAAAATCCCCTCTGCCTGCACGTCCAACGACCTGAGTCAGCAACGAAAAGGTTCTTTCATAACTTCTATAGTCCTCGCTGAACATTGCCTGGTCGGCTCCAATAACTCCAACTAAAGTAACGTTAGGGAAATTGAGTCCCTTTGCCACCATTTGTGTACCGAGCATAATATCATATTCGCCGTTAGAAAAACGTCCCAAATACGAACTGAAGGAATCCCTCGACATTGTACTGTCGGCGTCAAGTCTTAATACTCTGGCCTTAGGGAACAGCATATTAAGTTCATCCTCGACCTTTTGAGTTCCCATTCCGTAAAATCTTAAATGATCGCTTGAACATTCGGGGCATTTTTTAGAAACGGGTTCGGAATATCCACAATAATGACACATCATACGCTTATTGGCATTATGATAAGTGAGCGATATACTACAGTTTGGACAGGTAGCAACGTAACCGCATACTGGACAAGATATATAAGTATTATATCCCCTTCTGTTAAGAAGCAATATAGCCTGTTTTTTATTATTTAATACAATATCTATTTCATCCGCTAATCTTCTGCTGATACATCCGCTGTTTCCCGAGAATATTTCGGATTTCATATCTACGGTAGAAACGTCGGGAAGTTGAGCATTTCCAAATCTTTCGGTCAATTTATGAAGAGAGTATTTGCCGTTTAACGCGTTATAATAAGACTCCATAGAAGGAGTAGCCGAAGCGAGTAACAACAACGCGTTATGATAATTAACCCTGAATTTTGCAATGTTTCGTGCATGAAAACGCGGAGAACTTTCCGATTTATAGGTATGCTCCTGTTCTTCATCCATAACGATAAGACCAAGATTTTTAATTGGAGCAAACACAGCACTGCGAGTACCGATAGCCACTACCGCCTGACCGTTTTTCACCCTTTTCCATTCATCCATACGCTGTCCCTGTGACATTGCACTATGAAATACTGCAACCCTATTTCCGTAACGTTTACCGAAAAGAGATAGAGTCTGAGGAGTAAGCGAAATTTCGGGCACCATAATAATTACGCCTTTACCCGAATCAATAACGGTATCAACAAGTTTTAAAAACACCTGTGTTTTACCGCTTCCCGTAACACCGTATAAAAGCGAACACGCGCCGCCCTCTTTACCGAGTTTTTCTTTTAATTCACAAAACGCCTTTTGCTGAGACTTTGTAAGATTTATATCATTTCTCTCTCCGTTTTCGCTAAAACTGTGCGGTAAACGGAATACTTCTTTTTCGTAAAGAGAAATAATTCTGTTTTTACAAAGAGTTTCTATAACCGAAGCGCTGACACCGGTATAATACATAATCTCTTTAACGCTTGTATCACCTGCTCCCGACAAATAATCGGTAACAAGACTCTGTTTTGCCGTAATGGACAAACTGCCGAGTTCATCTGCGTTAACCTCAAGGTGCGCCACCTTCATGGTAGCATCGCCTATTTTTTGCACAGCGTCGTTTTCTCTTATCAGAGCGCCCTTGTCAACCAAAGAAGAAATAAGGGTATCGTCGCTCAAATTCAGGCTTTTTATTAAATTGTCGTATTTTATACTACCTTTTGCTTTAACGTAAATACATACTGCTTTTTCATTTTCCAAAAGAGTATCAATAGGATAATCTTTGTTTACGGATAAGGTTTCAACAAATTTCATTCCTATTCCTGCGGGAATAATAGAATGAATAGCATCAAAGTAGGTACAAAAAGTTTGATTTCTCATCCAGTTACAAAGCTTTATCATTTCATCATTAAGAATAGGTGTTTTATCAAAAATGCTGATTACGGATTTTAAGCCGTCGGCATTATCAACCTCTTGAGTTTCCATAACAAAGCCTTGTTTTTTAAGATTTGAACGTCCGAAAGGAACTAAAACTCTCATACCCGCCTGACAGATATCGGTTAAAGCGTGGGGCAAAAGATAGGAGTACTGTTTGTCAAATTGAGACGTTGCGCCGTCTATTACGACCTTTGCAATCTTCAATTTTAACACCTCCTACCTTTTTGTTTTTTAATTAGAGAAGACCGCGTTCGTTTGCAATTTTATTGATTGCAAGAGAAACGGGTTTTTCAAGAATAATTTCTTCTTTCAAAACAGCCTCGTCAGCAATTTCTCTTGCTTCTTTAGCGATACTGAGCACAAGGCTGTAACGGTTATCACAATTCTGAATAAGTTTTCCAATAGCGGGATTTAACATTTTTTAAGCACCTCATTAATAAAATCTTTTTGCCTGTCTAAAGATAGACGGTTGGCAAGAATTATATGAAGAATATCATCAACAGCACGGTCAACAATATCATTCGTAACAATATAGTCGTACTCATTGGCACGTTCAATTTCGCTAAGCGCAGCAGAAAGTCTTTGATTAATAACCTCAATACTGTCGGTACCTCTGCCGGTAAGTCTGCGCTTAAGTTCCTCGTAAGAAGGAGGCATAATAAAAATACTTATTGCATCCTTCATTTTTTCTCTCACCACTGCAGCTCCGTTAACGTCAATTTCAAGGATAATATCTTCACCCTTTTCAATTGCATCAAAAACGGGTTGTTTTGGTGTACCGTAGTAATTATTGACATACACGTTATGCTCTAAAAACTCATCTTTACTAAGACGGTCTTCAAATTCCTCACGGGAAATAAAGTGGTATTTTTGTCCTTCAACCTCTCCCTCTCGCATAGGACGTGTAACCGAAGATACAGAAAGTTTGATTTCAGGATGCAGTTCAAAAAGTTTTGCAAGTAAGGTATCCTTACCCGAGCCTGACGGACCCGAAAAAATTATAAGTTTTCCTTTACTCATTTTCATCCCCCGTTTCTTCGGTATCAATAGCCTCGTCGGTCATTCTGTTTGCGACGGTTTCAGACTGAAGATAGGTGAGAATAATGTGGTCACTGTCGGTAATTATTACCGCTCTCGTTCTTCTGCCGTGGGTAGCATCAATAAGATTTCCCTTTTCCTTTGCATCGCTTATCATACGTTTAATCGGCGCAGATTCAGGACTTACTATCGCAACCATTCTGTTAGCCGAAATCATATTACCAAAACCAATATTAACTAACTTCATAAATTTTACTCCAAATTCTGAATCTGTTCGCGTATTTTTTCAATTTCCGCTTTTATATCTACTACTGCATTTGTAATCTCTATATCCTGAGATTTAGAACCGGTCGTGTTGGCTTCTCTATTCATTTCCTGAACGATAAAGTCAAGCTTTCTGCCTATCGGTTCATCTTTACCAAGAAGTTCTTCAACCTGAATAAGATGACTTTTAAGTCTTACGGTTTCTTCAGCAACCGCTACCTTATCGGCATATATGGCAGTTTCGGTTAAAATGCGCTGTTCGTCAATTTGAACGTCGCCGATAAGTTCTTTGATTTTTTGTTCAAGCTTTTCACGGTAAGCGCGTACAGTTTCGGGAGATTTTTCTTCGATAAAAGCAACCTTTTCTCTTATGGTTTCAATTCTCGAAAGTACGTCTTCGCAAAGTCGCTTACCCTCAACCTTTCTCATAGCGATAAAGTTGTCGGTTGCAACGCTTAAAACCTCTAAAACCTGATTTGTTATAAGTTCTTCATCAATCTGTTTTTTGGTAACTTTAAACACCTCGGTATTACGCGCAACACTCATAACGGATATATCTTTTTCAATACCGTATTCATCACCTAAAGCATTTAAAGCGCAAATATAAGCATCAGCATACTCTTTATTAAGTTCGATAAGGGTATCACTTTCGCCCATATTAACGGTAGATACGTAAACCTCGATTTTTCCTCTTGCAAGTCTTTGTTTTAAGGCAGAAGATATTTTTTCTTCCAGAAAACCGTAAGAACGCGGAACCTTTGAAGAAAGTTCAAAATATCTATGATTTACCGCTTTTATTTCAACGGTAATATCCATATCATTAATCAGCATTTGAGCTCTTCCGTAGCCGGTCATACTGTTAGCCATATTTATCACACTCCATATTGACGCACTTCGCCAATTTATTCATTTTATTGTACCAAATTCTACCCCTTTTTGTCAACCTTTTAAAGCGTTTTTTACAACAAAAAAAGCCTCAAAAGAGGCTTTTAAAAAATTTATCACTAATCATACAAAGGAAAATATGAGTTTTATTATTTAAGATTACCTTTTTCGGTATTTTTCTTAATAATCTGCTCGGTTATTTCATAGAGTCTTTCCGATCCCTTCTTTGTATTAATCTGCCTTTTATATACCTGTTCAGCAAAAATGCCGTGTTCACGCCAATCGGCGCCGTTATTGCTGTCATTTAGTATAAGAGGTTGCAAATTATCCATAGCGTGAGCAAAATTTGCTTCAGGGGTAACGTTATCTTCAAACTCATCAAAAAGCGCTATCATTTCAGCCTTTTGTTCAGCGGGAAGTAGTGAAAAAATACGTTCTTTCGCTATTTCTTCACGCTGTTTTTGGGTTTCAAGATTTACCTTATCGTAAGCGTAGGTATCCCCTGCGTCTATTTCAACGATATCGTGAATAAGGCACATTAAAACAACCTTTAAAATATCTATATCACTGTTGCTGTATTCTCTCAGCAGATATGCCATTATCGCCATATGCCAGGCGTGTTCAGCATCGTTTTCCTTTCTTTTTAGACCCGTTATATGAGTCTGACGATAAATTTCCTTTTCTTTATCTATTTCCAAAGAAAATTCAAGTTGCTTTTTTAAACGTTCATCCATATTATACTCCTATAACGAAAGTTCCATCGTAACGTGAACTACGCCTTCTTCCAAATACTCATCCGATATAACTTTAAACCCTAGTTTTTCATAAAAGCCTATTGCATGTTTTTGAGAATGTAACACTATTTTACTTACTGAAAAATATTCTTTAATATCATCAAAACTGCTTTCAATAAGCTTTCTTCCAAGACCCTGACCTCTTTTTACGCTTAATACTCTGCCGATTTTCACACTGTCTTTATTTTCATTTTCATAGTATGCTCTCATATAAGAAACGATTTTTCCGTCTTCTAAAAGAAAATAATGGCGACTTTTAAAATCGACGTAATCCATATCCTGACAGTTCATTTTTTCTTCCACTATAAATACCTGAGAACGTGCGCGTAAAATCTCATATAATTCCAAACGGTCAAGCTCATCAAAATTTTTAATAACTAAATTCATTTTATTACTCCAAAAGCGTTTTAATTATTTTATCATATTGCGCGAATATTAGCAAGGCGTAATATTACTGCGAAGCAAAATAACTCGCCGCCCGCGAATAAAACTGAGGCACACTTCCTTACGGAGTGCGCCTCTAATAGGTTAATGATTATGGTTGCTTTCATCATTAATTAGTTTGTTATCCTTATAAATTAATATATCGTCATAGTCATTAGGTGCAGATTCTTTCGAAACTTCAATTATAATGTGCCAATTCTCTATAGCGTCGTCACACATAAAAGGCACGTCAGAGCTGATTTCTACACAAAATTTACCGTCAGCGTTAATTTTAACGTTATCCACCCTATGCGTAATAGAACCGCTTGCTTCCTCGAACACAACGAGCAAAAGAGTATTTTCCTTAAAAAATTCCTCATCATATTTATCTACAGCATCAAGAAAGCCAATCGTTTGATTTACGTAATTTTCTTTTATAGTTCTGCGTTCAAGATTAAAACTATTTTTATTAGCACTATAATAGGCATCAAGTTCTGATTTTGACCGCAAAACCGCCAAAATAGGATAATAGTCTATTTCAGCGTAGGCACCTGTTCTGATATACTGCGCATTAAAATCAACCTTTATTTCATTATTTAACGGACGCATTTTGCAAGAACCAAGAGAAAAAGCAAAAATAAGAACAAGTAAAAAAGCAAATATCCTTTTCATTTTATTTCTCCTCCAGTGCGTACCTTCTCTTTTAAGCGATTATTCTTCCCAAGGGAATTTATACTGTGTAAGACCTAATTCATCACGAACAGCAACGATTTCTTTTTGAACAGATTCATTAATCGGCACACCGTCTTTACGTGCAAGGCGTATTTCGTATTCCTTTTCACCTGCAGTATAGATTCTCTCTGCGCCCGGAGCCTTTTTAGACGCTCTCATACTACGGGTGATTTCGCCTGCCTTTTTACGAGCAATATCCTCACCCATAAAGTGATCGGTATCAATAGCGATAAACCAATGGCCAAGCTGATAAGGACGTATATTTCCGTTTTCATCTTTACCGTCAAGAGCCTTACCGTAAGCGCCGTCCTGAAGTATGGAAGAGAAAAACTCAACAGCCAAAGCAAAGCCGTAGCCCTTATAACCGCCGAGGTCTTCACCGATACCGCCTAAGGTAGTAAGAGCGGCAGTACCGTTTCTTATCTTCTTAAGAGCAACACCTGCATCACCCTCAACAGCAGAGCCGTCGTCGGCGATAATAGTACCGGGATGAACGTCCTCACCGATACGCTCGTAATATTCAACCTTACCGTTTTGAGTAATAGAGGTTGCGCAGTCAAAGTTAAAGTCAAATGCTTCGTCGGTAGGAACACCGATAGTAAACGGGTTTGTACCAAACATACCTTCTACACCAAAAGTAGGAGCAACGGAAGGACGCGCATTAGTACCCGTCATACCGATACAGCCCGCCTTTGTTGCCATAGAAGAATAATATCCTGCAATACCGTAGTGACAGGAATTACGGACAACAACCATACCCATACCGTATTCCTTAGCCTTGGCAATAGCCATACTCATTGCCTTATGACCGATAACCTGACCCATACCGTGATGACCATCAATAACTGCGGTGGTAGGAGTTTCTTTTATAATTTCGATTTCGGTAACAGCATTCTGAATACCTGCCTTAATTCTGTCAAGATAAACGGGCTTGAAGCGGTTTACACCGTGAGATTCAATACCTCTTTTATCAGACTCAAGCAAAACGTCAGCGCAAATTTCCGCGTCTGCTCTGGGGATTCCGTAACCTACGAAAGCATCAATCACGAAATCGGTAATCGTTTTCCAATCAACTATATTTGTTTTAGCCATTTTATCTACCTCCGTTTAATAAAAAATGCACCTATCCCGCTCAAGAATAAGTGCACCATTAACTCCAAGAATCATTATAACAGATTTTTCGGTTTTGTCAATAAAAATCTAAATGCCCTCGTTTTCGAGTTCAAACATTTTCATATTATAAGCCACCAAGATTTTACCCGTATGCTTTTTTGAAAGCACCAAACAAAACTCCTCACCGCATTTTGAATATCTGTATAAGCCTTTGGCTGACATATTGTAGTACGTACTCCATTTGTAGTTATCATCCGGTATTACGTACTCGCCGTAACCCGAAAAGTACAGATGATAGGTTTCGTAATACGAATACCTTCCGCGATGCTCTTTAATTTCCATACCAATCAGCTTATCCTTGACGATATGCTTTTTAATGGACATATTTTTATGTAATGAAACAATTTTTATAATTTCTGTAACCACCAAGGCAAAAATCAATACAAAAGCAAAAATCCAAAAAATTTTATAGATAAAAACAATAAAATAATTTTCTAATTTAAAGGTTAAAATAATACAACCAAAAGATATTACACAGCACAGAATATATACAATCAGCCTTTTGTAACTGCTTATCAGGCTGACTTTAAGGTCAGTTTTTATATTATTTAAGGTAAGTCTTTCTTTTTCCATAAGCTTTAACACTTAGTATTTCACGTTGGGGTTGTTTTCGATTATTTTTTGCTTACACTCATCCCAAGTGCAGTCCACAAACTTCGATTTGTAAAGAATCACAAACAAATTAGTTTTTAGTTTTAAAAATATCAAATCATTCTTTGTTGTGATTTTTACTATATCACAATAATTATAGTGAGAATGATTTTTTTCCTCTTCAATTATTATGCCGTCATCTTCAAAACTTACAGTTCTTGTCCAATTTTCTTTACCGTAAAGACTGACCAATCTTTTATATTGAAATCTCGAAACGCTTTTAGGCTGAATAAAACCTTTATAAAAGCAAAATAAGGCTGTCCAAAAGAAGAAAAATGCATATATGTGTGCGCTGTTAAAAGCGAAAACTATACCAAAAGCCAAACAAAGTAGTGTCATAACACACCATATTATAAAAAGCACTAAGCGAACACCTTTAACGTTTAACTCTTTATGCCAATTTTTTATCGTTTGGTAATCTACCGTGTATTCATTTTTCATCAAATTACTCCTTTGAATTTTTATAGCCCAATATTTCAACAAGCAGGTCGCCTAAGGCTTTTGCCATAGAATAAAAACCAAAATCGGTTGGATGGGTACCGTCAACAGTGCCCTCATCTTTCGCCAATTCCATAAGGGTCGGCCCGTCTATTAAATAAACGTTTAAATCTCCGTTTTCTTTAGCAGTATTGTACGTTTCTTTAATAACTTTATCGTGCTATTACTCTTTTATCTACAGCATATTCTATAACGTAATTGATGTTTGGAAGAGGCACTTCTGCAAAATTTTCAGAAGAAGCAAAAGTGGTTAAACATTCGTAAATTCTCTCGGTATATTCTATGCTGTTATCTAATCTGTCAAGGTCATAGGCAATATGAGGAGCAAGATCAATAAACTCACCCAAAGTAACTTTATACTGCTTTATACTCTTTGTTGTATCTGCAAAACCTTCGGCAAATTGTAGCACCAATTCTCTCGCCTTTTCGTTATCACTAAACTGTATTTTTGCAGCCTGTGTATATAAAGCATTACATTTAGAAAAGGCAGAGGTCAAGGTGATAGTTGATCTGATAAAATCAACTACAGAAATAAGATAGGTTTTGCAATAAAGTTCAAAATCGTTTTCAGTATTCCATTCAGAAAGCAGTTTTTCGATTTTGTTTAACGGTTCAACTACATCCGGTAGTAAGTCAACCTCTCTTAAAATAAAATCAGAGCCCTTTTCGACAAACGTATTTTTGTAAAACAGCATAGGAATAGTAGCGCCAACGTGACCTTGATGCTTAAAATTCGGATAAAAAGCGGCATGAATTTCATCCTGAATTATATGCATTATCTTGGTATAAGGGGTAATTCTACCAAAAATAGCAAGTTCAATTTTATCGTCGTCTTGAGTGCTTGCCTCAAAATTACCGCTCATATAAAGACCTGCACGTGCAAAAGCAGACCACTGTCCCCATAAATCTCTACCATTGTAATCTTCCCAGTGAGCAAGCATACCGCAAAGATTTTCGGGATCACCAACTTTTGCCATATCAACGAACAACGCTTCAACCTCGTCAGGAGTAACAGGAATAAGGTCTTCATCGGTACGCCACGGTCTCATATACTGATGAGCGCAGAAACCGTTCCACGAATTATCACTGGGACAAGCGACAACAGTTTTAAAGCCCTCATTAATAAAATATTCTAAACTTTGAGTGCGGTGACCATAATAATGCCAATCAAAAATTTCAACGTCGCGGTTAAAAGGCGCCACAAGTTCTCTGTGAGCGCATAAAAGGTCGTTCCAGATAGCAGTTTTTATGCCGTCTGCAATAAGCTTATCACAAAGACCGGAAAGGAAATCTGCATAAAGAGGACGTGTCTTATCGTTAAGGTCAGCTTCATCGCCACCGATATGAATATAATCGGTATCGAAAGCTTCGAGATATTCATAAATTATTTTAAGAACAAATTCTTCAGCCTCGGGTTTTGTAAAAGCAATATTCGTGCTTCTGGTATTATCATCCTTACACAAATATTTAAAACGTTCCTGACGCATAAAATGTTCCATATGACCTACAACGTTGGTCATCGGGAAAAGATAAAGACCTAATTCATCGCATTTAGCCTTAGCCCATGCCGCATCCTCGTGAGTCATTACGCCCTTACGCAAAATGCCGCCACCAAGACACTTAAGTTCAAAAGCGCCTTCCAAATAAAGTCCAATTCCGTTATAGCCAAGTTCACTCAACTTGGTTGCTACCATTATAAATTCTTTACGATCAAAACGACGCTGACGAGCAGTATCCCACATAAACCATCTTCTCTTAAAAATAGCCATAAAAAAACCTCCAAGCCAATTTTTTGTAATTATAACATCGGATTAAACAAAAGTCAATACGAGGTAAAAGTAAAATAAAAAGGATTATTTGACGTAAATATATTACCTCTTCCCTATTACATCTTACTTTCCATAAATTCCGAATGCGAGTTTAGTGAAGAGTGAAAAGTGAAGAGTGAAAAAGTAAAATCCCGAACGCTTACGCATTCGGGATTTTTGTCATTCGTGTACGAAAAAGAACTGGACGAAAAACCTGATTATCTTTAGAAATTATATATTATTTTAATTTCAACCTATGCGTTCAAGCCGCTACACACTTTATATGTTTGGTCGGCTTTATTGAAGTCAAAACTTTTGCAATTATTTTTTGTTTATCCCAACATATCCTGTCTCTTCGATAATGTACTGTCCCTCATCAGAAGTCATCCAATCTATTAACTTGTACACATTTTCGTTGGGGTTTCCCTCATATGTCATAGCATATACAGGAGCAATTATTGGGTACGAGCCATTTTTTATATTTTCTTTAGTAGGAGCAACGCCCTCAATGGCTATCATTTTTATATCGGGATTTTGAATAATTTCCTCAACATAGAAACGAAAAGAAAAGCCGATAGAGGCGGATTTGTTTTTATAGTCTGCAACCTCTTCTATAATGCCACCCATACCATCGACCATTGTCTGCATATCCGGCTCAATGATGGGTGTGTCCTCCATAAAACGAATGAGCATGCTCTGACTTCCGCTACCTTCATTCCGCTGGAAAGGAACAATTTTTTCGTTTTTGCCGCCTACTTCACTCCAGTTGGTAATCTTACCCGAGTATATTCCTT